>Ga0208246_1001294_pt1 | contig 14557 bp, 8 predicted proteins | sample RifOxyD2_FD_184039 | JGI IMG/M metagenome (GOLD analysis project Ga0208246, IMG submission 184039) | Soil microbial communities from Rifle, Colorado - Rifle Oxygen_injection D2 (SPAdes) | ecosystem: Environmental > Terrestrial > Deep subsurface > Rock core/Sediment | place: Rifle, Colorado... | reverse complement strand
AGCCTTATTGCTAACCAATTTCGCCAGCCTAGATCTTATTTCTCTTTCCTTATTTGACATCCCCGCTTTTGAGCTATCCATTTACACCTCCCAATATCTATGATATATACTATATCATAGATATTGGAAGTATGTCAAGTCTTTTTGTGAGTGCGAATTTGCTTAAACAGGTAATAATCGTTTTTCTCAGGGTATATACAGGTTTTTATAGGGCTATTTATTATAGTTGCGGAATCGCTGGCCACTTCCCTATGTATAAATAATTCCTGATTTGCTATAATTAGCTATTCGAAAACGGAGAGCTGGCCGAGCCCGGTTGAAGGCGCTTGACTCGAAATCTGAATTAGCAATCTTGCCTTTCCCCTTCAAAATAAAAGAAATCCATTCAGCATAATACCTTTCCTTGTTTTTCATCCTAATCACACTTAATCACTAATCACGGTATTTAGCCCTGTGTTTGTCACTGTGGCGTCACTGGGAGAGTGCAAAAAGATATGAATTTTTTTTTAAGTTTATAATCTTTTTTAAATTGACTTAGTCTCTATCAGTTGATATAATTTCAATGTTAGGGTGAAAGAAATATGAAATCATAAATATACGGGCTACCTTCGTAATTCCTCAGCTGTCTCCGTTTCACCCCTTGAGTACCGAATAGGAGAACGGCGGGTAGCCCTATAATTCTGTTGTAATTACTAAGAAAGCAGGTATAATTAAGTATAAGCATACCAAAAGAAGAATAGTAATATTAAAATAAAGTAACGACGCAGTGCGTTGCTGAATATACGCTGAAATAAACTCCCAGTCAGAGTAGCGTGAAGCGGGTTAAAAAGCCCGTCTTCATCTGTTCTGGCTCTTAATTGGGTCAGGATATAAAAACTCTGACTGGGTGATGAAGGCGGGTTATTTATTTTTAATCAGCCTTCTCTGTAATGAAATTAGGATGTGGAGGTAAGTATGAGAAAAGTAATTATAATAATATTTATGTCGCTAATTTCAAGTGCCACCTTTTCTGAAGTAACATTCATTAAATCTAACAGAACAATAATTTATTATGATAATGGCAAGGAAATAGCAAAAGAAACATTTGATAAAAATAATATTAGTACAATAGTTGGTAAAATACCGGATGGTATCACTAAAGAATATTATGACAAGACAGTAGGGGTAGAAGGCAAAGACAAAGAAGAGGCTATTCTGCAAGGATGGTTTTATAACGGTACAGAGGTCTCTTCGGAAACAAGTTTTAAAGATAATAAAAGAAATGGATTAAGAAGGGAGTATTGGGCAAATAAGAAATTGATGCTTGAGGAAAATTGGAAAGATGGAAAAAGAGAATGGAGTAAACACTATAATTTTAAAACTGGGGATTTGGAATCAGAATATATTTACAAGGATGGTAAATTGTTTACATCCACGCAAAACCTTGGATATAATTATAAATCAATAAACGAGTATAATTATGATAAAAAAAGTAATCAGGAAAATGAAATATCGAGGTTTTATAAAGGCGAGAAGCTAACATCGGTAAGCATTTTTACAGGAAAGAAAAAAGTAAGAGAAATTAATTATTCTGACCTTGATTCTGCGGAGTATTCAGAGGAGGAAAAAACTGAAAATATCGTATCGAGGGTTTACGAAGGGTGGTCAGCTGTTTATACAAAAGGATATTATGATGATGGGAAAATTAAGTCAGAAGCAAATTATAAGGATGGCAAATTAGATGGATTAATATTAGAATACAATAAAAATGGGAACCTTAAACAGGAATGGAGTTATAAGGCAGGGAAGCTCGATGGTCTTAGCAAATGGTATTATGAAGATGGGAAAATTTGGGAAGAAGAGAATTATAAAGATGGTAAAAAGAATGGCATGTGTAAATTGTACCGAGAAGATGGAGAAATAGTTTTGATAGATACTTTTAAAAACAATGTAAAAATTAACTCAAAGAAATATAATGAATTGGGGAAGGAAATAATGAATCAAGATTATCCCTATGAGGCTGTGTTTGATGATGACAATATTAAACAAGGATTGGCTGATACTTTAACTACCTCTTTCTATAAGACAAAAATATTTACTGTCTTAGAGAGAAGTAAGATGAACGAAATAATAAAAGAACAGAAATTTCAGCTGACTGGGTGCACAAAAACTGAATGCGCCGTAGAAATAGGTAAAATATTAAATGTCAAATATATGGTTGTTGGAAGTATTGCAAAAATTGGTAAAGAATATACGGTTAATATCAGAATCGTTAGTGTGGAAAGTTCAGAAGTTGTAATTGCAGATATGGAAAAATGCAGTAATGAAACGGAGTTAATTGATACTATCAAAAAGGTTGTAGAGAACATATCTGGAAAAAAAGCTTTTAGTGCTGATACTAAGCAGAATACAATAGCAATACTTGACTTGGAAACAAAGAAAGATTAGGGCATTGAAATATTAGATGTTATATGATGTGACCTTGGGGAATTTATGGCGAAGGACGAAGTTAAAATGAAAACTAAATTTAACGATATGTTTAGCAATGTTTGGTCGGTTGTTAGGATGGTTGGCGGTGGTTTAACATTTCTGGTTATTATGTATATTGGTATTATTTTCATTCTGAGTTTTATATTTCCAGGGTTGAAACAATATCTTACTTTTGGTGAGTTGAAATCCATATCATTAGTGGTAATAGTTATTTCAATAAGTTTTTTGATAATTATATTCACATTAGTCTTTCTTTCTAAATGTATAAATTGGACAGCAGAAATATTTAGTAAATTAATAGCAAAAATAAAAGCTAGGAAGAATAAAGCAAAAGTAGCAAATGGAAATGTTGAAATTAAGGCGGGTGAAAGTACAAAAGAGAGAGGTATAAACGAGAGTATAGCAAGAAATATTGTTGCTGATTATGGTGATTATATGCAGAAGTATGCGTGCTATGTAACAAGTGGAAAACCAGGATATTTATTGCCATATTCGAAAAACAAAATAAAAGAAGCAATTAAGTACTTACTGCTTGCCAATGTAAAAATAAAGGGTTTAGTTACTGGATATTGTGAGTTGGCTTATTGTTTAAATAATAAAGACTTTGAAGATATAAAAGACGTGTCGTTTTATTATGAAAGGATGCTAAAAATAAGAAAAGGAGAAGAAAGTAAATTCTATGAAAAAAACAAGTTTCCAGTGTTGAATGGGAAACAAAAAAAGATTCTAAATAAGATGCGAAGGGATTATGGAAAATTGTTTGACGAAATTGGTATATTCATGGAAAAGAGCAATATTAAGAATTAGCAGTATTCTTGGGCTTATATCCCTTTGCCTTGATTCTTTTATAAACTACTATCTACCAATAGGGGCATATTCGAGTCTTTTACAAAAAGGGTACTACTAAAGCATATATAGTCAATATACCTTGTAATTATTGCATTATAAAGGTATCCCTGCCAATTGTAGCTGTCCGAAAAGCCCAATGCCACCCTATTATGTATATTGCCTGCCCCCGCCCTGATTTGAAACACTTTTGTTCTGGAAATGCTTGCTTTTAACAAAAGGTAAAACCTATATGGATATTAAATAAAAATGATATAATATGAATAATTATAGGATGGAAAATAAATGGATATCGCAAAAAATGGGGCTAAAATAGGAGAATTTATAAAAAGGAAAAAGAGCGCAATTATAGGTATGATTAAAAAAACTTTTTCTTGGTGCAATAATGATTTAGACAACTTATTTGGAGATGCCATTGAACATATATATTTAAACTGGAATAAGGGTAAGTGTTATGGTAAACAAACAGATTCGTTTATAGTGCAGGGTAGTAAGTATTATTTGCAAAATTTAGTTAAATCAAAGGGAAAGAATGCATTTGAAAATAGTACAATAGATATAAACGACAAAAGCCAGAAAGAGATAAAATGTTTAGAGTCGAAAAATTATAGTGATGAGGAAAATTCAAGATTAATAAAAGAAGTGGAAAGAATACTTTATCAATTTGCTGCTAAAAATTATTCTGAACGCTTATTCTTAGATCCAACTTGTAGCTTTACTGGCAATGAAAAAATTGAATTATTCATAATTGCTTCAATGGAAAGAGGCTATGCATATTCTGATATTCGTAAAGTATTTAACAATAAAAAGTTTATGGAACAAATACATCAATTTGCGCCTAATTACAGATTTCCAAAAAAATCAAATACGATGTATCAGAAGAAAAAACGTTTGCCAGACAAAATTGCGAAAGAAGTAAGAAAATTTTCAGAGGAAGATAAAACAATTAATCCATCATTTATTGGCGAGATAGAAGAGCTTTTAAAAGATAAAGATGAGGATACTAAGACTGAAATATATAAAGAAGTTAATTATAATTTAGATGAGCAACCTTCCTCAAACAAATATTATCTGAACTCGTAAAATCCCGCCTTGTTGTGTTATAAATAGCCCTTTGAATCCCATTTATGTATCAGCTTTTATTGATATTTGTCACATTTTTAGAAAAAAGTAATTGTATACATGAAGGGTTAAAAAGGAGGTGATATTATGAAAATAAATATAAACAACATAGAATGCCAGCCATACAAAACTACGGATTTTTACCTTGCCTGCTATTTGTGCGCTAAAGAATTCAGTATAGTGCGGATAGAAAAAGATTCCGAGAACAGTAGAAGGATTATATTCGTATTTAAGTATATGGCAAAGCTTAAAGAAACCATTGACAAGTATTATGATGGTTCTGCTTTAGTGTCAGTAAAAAGGTTTAAATATGCAATTAAAGATTTAAAGAGTGTTATATATCAAAAATAAAATGAGGGTATAAAAATGAGTAAAACAAGAGAGAAACGAAAAAAAGACTATAAGGAATGGGATAAAGAAAAAGCAGAATATCATGAGGAGGGGCAGTATTTTAACTTTCCAATGAGTCTTTGGCGGTTGAAGTTGTTCCATCTATTACCGCTTTCTGCACGTGTTGTATATTTAGCCTTTAGAGCAAGATGCTTTATGAGTAGGGAGAAAATACCTTTAACTTATAAAGAGGCTCAAGAATTGGGTCTAAGTCATAAAGTATTTAAGAGCGCAGTAAATACTCTTGCGAATAATGGATTTATTAAGAGAGTTCCTCAAATAGTTTCTAAAGAATATATGCCTAGTATGTTCAGCCTATCCAGTGAATGGTATGAGAAAAATAGTGAGTATGTAACAAACCCCGGAAAATACCTGTCCGAATACTTTCCGAATAAACTTAAACATAGAGCCATAATGAAGAAAGCTAACGCTATAAGACTAGAGAAGAATAACTCAGTCATCCCACAAGTAAACAGTATGTCAGCGGGGATATATATGGCAATGATAGTATTATCGTTATTAAAATGACAAAGGAAGCATATTGTGAATTTATTTATTTATAAAGAAAACACGAGTGAGTACGAGGTAATTAAATGAAGGGGGTAGTTGTCATAAAAATAAAAGAATCTGTTAGTGAAAATGACTTGGCGAAATGATTTTAAATGAATTATAACTTAGGAGGTGAATTCTATGAAATCGGTTGAAAGAAGATATGCAGAAGTTACTAGAAAGAATCCGAATAAGGGGTCTTATATTTGTTTTTGTGAGGCTATAGAAAATCAAAGATTTAATAAACGAATATTGTCAAAATGGTTTTATAAATTGGTTAATAAGGATGATTACTTTGTTAGTGATGGAATAAAGGATTTAATTAACCATTTTTATCGGCTTTCTAATCCTGTAAAAGAGAATTAAAGAGAGTCGAACCCTCTTAAAAAGTGCCTGAGGAGTGTCAAATACGGGGTTAATTTGTGTCTCTCTTTGACGAAAACGGTCTAAGGGGTATTGGGATACGGTAATTCTGAAATAAACGAAAAAACTTACTATAGGTGAGGAAAATGGAAAAAAAATACTATGGAGTATCTGATACAGCTGAGTATCTTAGTTTAAGCAAACCTACGCTTTATAGGCTTGTTGAATCTCGAAAAATACCTTTCATTAAACTTGGAAAGCTTGTCAGGTTTGATATTAAAGAGGTAGAGCAGTGGCTTAATGTGTTTAGAAAAAAAGCATTAACCTAATCAATTGAAAAAGCCTTCCCCAAATAGTATAATAAGCTCTTGAAGGGGAAAGGCGTTGGAGGTAAAAGCAAAAAATGGGTGCTTTTAGACGCCGTGGAAAGTTCTTCCAGATAGATTTTAAGGATTGTTCTGGGGTAAGAGTCAGGGAAACAGTTTATACTGATGACCAGAAAGTAGCTGAAAATGTCCTTAAAAAAAGAGAAGTTCAAGTTCTGGAAGGAATGTTCTTTGATAGAAGGAAAGAAAAGAAAATCACTTTTGAAGAGTTGGCTAATGAGGTTTTACAGTATAGCCTTAAACTCCGTAAATCAAAAGAGTTTTTCTACTACCTGATAAAAAAGCTAATAGGTTACTTTGGAAAGAAGGCTCTCTGTGATATAACCGCTAGAGACATTGTCACCTACCAAGAGGCAAGGGTAGTAGAGGTATCAAAGGCTACTGTGAATCGAGAGTTGGCGGTTCTCAAAAGGATTTTCAATCTGGGAATTAAGTGGGGAAAGGTGGTTTCTAATCCAGTAAAAGGGATTGATTTCTTTAAAGAGTCTAGGGGAAGGGTAAGATATCTGACTCAAGAAGAAATTCCAAGACTACTGACCAACTGCCACGGGAATCTGAAAAACATTGTCAAAACTGCATTGCTGACCGGAATGAGAAAAGAAGAAATACTCAGTCTGAAATTCTCCAATGTTGACTTTGATAATAATCTGATAATTCTTGAGAAAACCAAGAATGATGAAATCAGAGAGATTCCTTTGTGTAGTGAACTCAGGGAGCTTTTCTGGGTGTTAAGCACGGGAAAAAATCAAGATGAGTATCTCTTTACTCTCCCGTCTGGAAACAGATTTAAAAGCGTTAGAACTGCCTTTAAAACAGCTTTAGACAATGCAGGGATATCAAGCTTTAGATTTCACGATTTGCGCCATACTTTCGCTTCTCAGTGTGTTATGGCGGGAATCAATATCCTGACTGTCAGAGAGCTGTTAGGTCACAAAGATATCAAGATGACCATGAGGTATTCTCACTTAGCACCCCAGTACAAACAAGATGCAATAGGTAAGCTTGAGAGCAGAATTTGTCACTGTGGCGTCACTGGCACTACTGACAAAGCACCACAAAAAGTGGAATCTCAAATTACTTTAACGAATATAGCTAATTAACGGAGAGCTGGCCGAGCCCGGTTGAAGGCGCTTGACTCGAAATCTGAATTAGCAATCTTGCCTTTCCCCTTCAAAATAAAAGAAATCCATTCAGCATAATACCTTTCCTTGTTTTTCATCCTAATCACACTTAATCACTAATCACGGTATTTAGCCCTGTGTTTGTCACTGTGGCGTCACTGGGAGAGTGCAAAAAGATATGAATTTTTTTTTAAGTTTATAATCTTTTTTAAATTGACTTAGTCTCTATCAGTTGATATAATTTCAATGTTAGGGTGAAAGAAATATGAAATCATAAATATACGGGCTACCTTCGTAATTCCTCAGCTGTCTCCGTTTCACCCCTTGAGTACCGAATAGGAGAACGGCGGGTAGCCCTATAATTCTGTTGTAATTACTAAGAAAGCAGGTATAATTAAGTATAAGCATACCAAAAGAAGAATAGTAATATTAAAATAAAGTAACGACGCAGTGCGTTGCTGAATATACGCTGAAATAAACTCCCAGTCAGAGTAGCGTGAAGCGGGTTAAAAAGCCCGTCTTCATCTGTTCTGGCTCTTAATTGGGTCAGGATATAAAAACTCTGACTGGGTGATGAAGGCGGGTTATTTATTTTTAATCAGCCTTCTCTGTAATGAAATTAGGATGTGGAGGTAAGTATGAGAAAAGTAATTATAATAATATTTATGTCGCTAATTTCAAGTGCCACCTTTTCTGAAGTAACATTCATTAAATCTAACAGAACAATAATTTATTATGATAATGGCAAGGAAATAGCAAAAGAAACATTTGATAAAAATAATATTAGTACAATAGTTGGTAAAATACCGGATGGTATCACTAAAGAATATTATGACAAGACAGTAGGGGTAGAAGGCAAAGACAAAGAAGAGGCTATTCTGCAAGGATGGTTTTATAACGGTACAGAGGTCTCTTCGGAAACAAGTTTTAAAGATAATAAAAGAAATGGATTAAGAAGGGAGTATTGGGCAAATAAGAAATTGATGCTTGAGGAAAATTGGAAAGATGGAAAAAGAGAATGGAGTAAACACTATAATTTTAAAACTGGGGATTTGGAATCAGAATATATTTACAAGGATGGTAAATTGTTTACATCCACGCAAAACCTTGGATATAATTATAAATCAATAAACGAGTATAATTATGATAAAAAAAGTAATCAGGAAAATGAAATATCGAGGTTTTATAAAGGCGAGAAGCTAACATCGGTAAGCATTTTTACAGGAAAGAAAAAAGTAAGAGAAATTAATTATTCTGACCTTGATTCTGCGGAGTATTCAGAGGAGGAAAAAACTGAAAATATCGTATCGAGGGTTTACGAAGGGTGGTCAGCTGTTTATACAAAAGGATATTATGATGATGGGAAAATTAAGTCAGAAGCAAATTATAAGGATGGCAAATTAGATGGATTAATATTAGAATACAATAAAAATGGGAACCTTAAACAGGAATGGAGTTATAAGGCAGGGAAGCTCGATGGTCTTAGCAAATGGTATTATGAAGATGGGAAAATTTGGGAAGAAGAGAATTATAAAGATGGTAAAAAGAATGGCATGTGTAAATTGTACCGAGAAGATGGAGAAATAGTTTTGATAGATACTTTTAAAAACAATGTAAAAATTAACTCAAAGAAATATAATGAATTGGGGAAGGAAATAATGAATCAAGATTATCCCTATGAGGCTGTGTTTGATGATGACAATATTAAACAAGGATTGGCTGATACTTTAACTACCTCTTTCTATAAGACAAAAATATTTACTGTCTTAGAGAGAAGTAAGATGAACGAAATAATAAAAGAACAGAAATTTCAGCTGACTGGGTGCACAAAAACTGAATGCGCCGTAGAAATAGGTAAAATATTAAATGTCAAATATATGGTTGTTGGAAGTATTGCAAAAATTGGTAAAGAATATACGGTTAATATCAGAATCGTTAGTGTGGAAAGTTCAGAAGTTGTAATTGCAGATATGGAAAAATGCAGTAATGAAACGGAGTTAATTGATACTATCAAAAAGGTTGTAGAGAACATATCTGGAAAAAAAGCTTTTAGTGCTGATACTAAGCAGAATACAATAGCAATACTTGACTTGGAAACAAAGAAAGATTAGGGCATTGAAATATTAGATGTTATATGATGTGACCTTGGGGAATTTATGGCGAAGGACGAAGTTAAAATGAAAACTAAATTTAACGATATGTTTAGCAATGTTTGGTCGGTTGTTAGGATGGTTGGCGGTGGTTTAACATTTCTGGTTATTATGTATATTGGTATTATTTTCATTCTGAGTTTTATATTTCCAGGGTTGAAACAATATCTTACTTTTGGTGAGTTGAAATCCATATCATTAGTGGTAATAGTTATTTCAATAAGTTTTTTGATAATTATATTCACATTAGTCTTTCTTTCTAAATGTATAAATTGGACAGCAGAAATATTTAGTAAATTAATAGCAAAAATAAAAGCTAGGAAGAATAAAGCAAAAGTAGCAAATGGAAATGTTGAAATTAAGGCGGGTGAAAGTACAAAAGAGAGAGGTATAAACGAGAGTATAGCAAGAAATATTGTTGCTGATTATGGTGATTATATGCAGAAGTATGCGTGCTATGTAACAAGTGGAAAACCAGGATATTTATTGCCATATTCGAAAAACAAAATAAAAGAAGCAATTAAGTACTTACTGCTTGCCAATGTAAAAATAAAGGGTTTAGTTACTGGATATTGTGAGTTGGCTTATTGTTTAAATAATAAAGACTTTGAAGATATAAAAGACGTGTCGTTTTATTATGAAAGGATGCTAAAAATAAGAAAAGGAGAAGAAAGTAAATTCTATGAAAAAAACAAGTTTCCAGTGTTGAATGGGAAACAAAAAAAGATTCTAAATAAGATGCGAAGGGATTATGGAAAATTGTTTGACGAAATTGGTATATTCATGGAAAAGAGCAATATTAAGAATTAGCAGTATTCTTGGGCTTATATCCCTTTGCCTTGATTCTTTTATAAACTACTATCTACCAATAGGGGCATATTCGAGTCTTTTACAAAAAGGGTACTACTAAAGCATATATAGTCAATATACCTTGTAATTATTGCATTATAAAGGTATCCCTGCCAATTGTAGCTGTCCGAAAAGCCCAATGCCACCCTATTATGTATATTGCCTGCCCCCGCCCTGATTTGAAACACTTTTGTTCTGGAAATGCTTGCTTTTAACAAAAGGTAAAACCTATATGGATATTAAATAAAAATGATATAATATGAATAATTATAGGATGGAAAATAAATGGATATCGCAAAAAATGGGGCTAAAATAGGAGAATTTATAAAAAGGAAAAAGAGCGCAATTATAGGTATGATTAAAAAAACTTTTTCTTGGTGCAATAATGATTTAGACAACTTATTTGGAGATGCCATTGAACATATATATTTAAACTGGAATAAGGGTAAGTGTTATGGTAAACAAACAGATTCGTTTATAGTGCAGGGTAGTAAGTATTATTTGCAAAATTTAGTTAAATCAAAGGGAAAGAATGCATTTGAAAATAGTACAATAGATATAAACGACAAAAGCCAGAAAGAGATAAAATGTTTAGAGTCGAAAAATTATAGTGATGAGGAAAATTCAAGATTAATAAAAGAAGTGGAAAGAATACTTTATCAATTTGCTGCTAAAAATTATTCTGAACGCTTATTCTTAGATCCAACTTGTAGCTTTACTGGCAATGAAAAAATTGAATTATTCATAATTGCTTCAATGGAAAGAGGCTATGCATATTCTGATATTCGTAAAGTATTTAACAATAAAAAGTTTATGGAACAAATACATCAATTTGCGCCTAATTACAGATTTCCAAAAAAATCAAATACGATGTATCAGAAGAAAAAACGTTTGCCAGACAAAATTGCGAAAGAAGTAAGAAAATTTTCAGAGGAAGATAAAACAATTAATCCATCATTTATTGGCGAGATAGAAGAGCTTTTAAAAGATAAAGATGAGGATACTAAGACTGAAATATATAAAGAAGTTAATTATAATTTAGATGAGCAACCTTCCTCAAACAAATATTATCTGAACTCGTAAAATCCCGCCTTGTTGTGTTATAAATAGCCCTTTGAATCCCATTTATGTATCAGCTTTTATTGATATTTGTCACATTTTTAGAAAAAAGTAATTGTATACATGAAGGGTTAAAAAGGAGGTGATATTATGAAAATAAATATAAACAACATAGAATGCCAGCCATACAAAACTACGGATTTTTACCTTGCCTGCTATTTGTGCGCTAAAGAATTCAGTATAGTGCGGATAGAAAAAGATTCCGAGAACAGTAGAAGGATTATATTCGTATTTAAGTATATGGCAAAGCTTAAAGAAACCATTGACAAGTATTATGATGGTTCTGCTTTAGTGTCAGTAAAAAGGTTTAAATATGCAATTAAAGATTTAAAGAGTGTTATATATCAAAAATAAAATGAGGGTATAAAAATGAGTAAAACAAGAGAGAAACGAAAAAAAGACTATAAGGAATGGGATAAAGAAAAAGCAGAATATCATGAGGAGGGGCAGTATTTTAACTTTCCAATGAGTCTTTGGCGGTTGAAGTTGTTCCATCTATTACCGCTTTCTGCACGTGTTGTATATTTAGCCTTTAGAGCAAGATGCTTTATGAGTAGGGAGAAAATACCTTTAACTTATAAAGAGGCTCAAGAATTGGGTCTAAGTCATAAAGTATTTAAGAGCGCAGTAAATACTCTTGCGAATAATGGATTTATTAAGAGAGTTCCTCAAATAGTTTCTAAAGAATATATGCCTAGTATGTTCAGCCTATCCAGTGAATGGTATGAGAAAAATAGTGAGTATGTAACAAACCCCGGAAAATACCTGTCCGAATACTTTCCGAATAAACTTAAACATAGAGCCATAATGAAGAAAGCTAACGCTATAAGACTAGAGAAGAATAACTCAGTCATCCCACAAGTAAACAGTATGTCAGCGGGGATATATATGGCAATGATAGTATTATCGTTATTAAAATGACAAAGGAAGCATATTGTGAATTTATTTATTTATAAAGAAAACACGAGTGAGTACGAGGTAATTAAATGAAGGGGGTAGTTGTCATAAAAATAAAAGAATCTGTTAGTGAAAATGACTTGGCGAAATGATTTTAAATGAATTATAACTTAGGAGGTGAATTCTATGAAATCGGTTGAAAGAAGATATGCAGAAGTTACTAGAAAGAATCCGAATAAGGGGTCTTATATTTGTTTTTGTGAGGCTATAGAAAATCAAAGATTTAATAAACGAATATTGTCAAAATGGTTTTATAAATTGGTTAATAAGGATGATTACTTTGTTAGTGATGGAATAAAGGATTTAATTAACCATTTTTATCGGCTTTCTAATCCTGTAAAAGAGAATTAAAGAGAGTCGAACCCTCTTAAAAAGTGCCTGAGGAGTGTCAAATACGGGGTTAATTTGTGTCTCTCTTTGACGAAAACGGTCTAAGGGGTATTGGGATACGGTAATTCTGAAATAAACGAAAAAACTTACTATAGGTGAGGAAAATGGAAAAAAAATACTATGGAGTATCTGATACAGCTGAGTATCTTAGTTTAAGCAAACCTACGCTTTATAGGCTTGTTGAATCTCGAAAAATACCTTTCATTAAACTTGGAAAGCTTGTCAGGTTTGATATTAAAGAGGTAGAGCAGTGGCTTAATGTGTTTAGAAAAAAAGCATTAACCTAATCAATTGAAAAAGCCTTCCCCAAATAGTATAATAAGCTCTTGAAGGGGAAAGGCGTTGGAGGTAAAAGCAAAAAATGGGTGCTTTTAGACGCCGTGGAAAGTTCTTCCAGATAGATTTTAAGGATTGTTCTGGGGTAAGAGTCAGGGAAACAGTTTATACTGATGACCAGAAAGTAGCTGAAAATGTCCTTAAAAAAAGAGAAGTTCAAGTTCTGGAAGGAATGTTCTTTGATAGAAGGAAAGAAAAGAAAATCACTTTTGAAGAGTTGGCTAATGAGGTTTTACAGTATAGCCTTAAACTCCGTAAATCAAAAGAGTTTTTCTACTACCTGATAAAAAAGCTAATAGGTTACTTTGGAAAGAAGGCTCTCTGTGATATAACCGCTAGAGACATTGTCACCTACCAAGAGGCAAGGGTAGTAGAGGTATCAAAGGCTACTGTGAATCGAGAGTTGGCGGTTCTCAAAAGGATTTTCAATCTGGGAATTAAGTGGGGAAAGGTGGTTTCTAATCCAGTAAAAGGGATTGATTTCTTTAAAGAGTCTAGGGGAAGGGTAAGATATCTGACTCAAGAAGAAATTCCAAGACTACTGACCAACTGCCACGGGAATCTGAAAAACATTGTCAAAACTGCATTGCTGACCGGAATGAGAAAAGAAGAAATACTCAGTCTGAAATTCTCCAATGTTGACTTTGATAATAATCTGATAATTCTTGAGAAAACCAAGAATGATGAAATCAGAGAGATTCCTTTGTGTAGTGAACTCAGGGAGCTTTTCTGGGTGTTAAGCACGGGAAAAAATCAAGATGAGTATCTCTTTACTCTCCCGTCTGGAAACAGATTTAAAAGCGTTAGAACTGCCTTTAAAACAGCTTTAGACAATGCAGGGATATCAAGCTTTAGATTTCACGATTTGCGCCATACTTTCGCTTCTCAGTGTGTTATGGCGGGAATCAATATCCTGACTGTCAGAGAGCTGTTAGGTCACAAAGATATCAAGATGACCATGAGGTATTCTCACTTAGCACCCCAGTACAAACAAGATGCAATAGGTAAGCTTGAGAGCAGAATTTGTCACTGTGGCGTCACTGGCACTACTGACAAAGCACCACAAAAAGTGGAATCTCAAATTACTTTAACGAATATAGCTAATTAACGGAGAGCTGGCCGAGCCCGGTTGAAGGCGCTTGACTCGAAATCAAGTGTGCCCGTAAGGGTACCGCAGGTTCAAATCCTGCGCTCTCCGCCAAAAATTGCAAGCAATTTTTGGCGAGATCTCGCGTGTGACGGGCACATACAACAGATTGAGGGTGAAAGTCCCGCGCAGCTAATAAAATGTTTAGTCTAACAGGTGAAAGTCCTGTCTTAGCAAATTGTGCGTTCCAGCTAAGTAGATATATCTGACATATTAACCGGTAACGGGTAATATGAAAGCTCAGATGTAAAAGGTCAGATTGCTCTTTGAAGTAAGAACGACTCAGTGACCGATCAAACTGGGAAGCCTTAGCATAAAGCGAAGACTGCAAACCGTAATACACCCCCTGCGTGAAGTCGTTAG
>Ga0208246_1001286_pt1 | contig 14594 bp, 17 predicted proteins | sample RifOxyD2_FD_184039 | JGI IMG/M metagenome (GOLD analysis project Ga0208246, IMG submission 184039) | Soil microbial communities from Rifle, Colorado - Rifle Oxygen_injection D2 (SPAdes) | ecosystem: Environmental > Terrestrial > Deep subsurface > Rock core/Sediment | place: Rifle, Colorado... | reverse complement strand
TTTTTCATTAAATGATCATCAACAAATGGACCTTTTTTTACACTTCTTGCCATTTAACTACCTCTTCGGATTAGATTTACGGCGAGTAATAATAAGTTTATCACTTGCTTTTTTACGACGAGTTTTAGAACCCTTCGTTGGTTTACCCCATGGAGTAACCGGATGACGACCTGAATTCGTTTTACCTTCACCACCACCATGCGGGTGATCGATTGGATTCATTGCAGAACCACGAGTTTGAGGACGAATACCCATATGACGAGTACGACCTGCTTTACCAAGTACGATATTGATATACTCTTCATTTCCAACAGTTCCGACAGTCGCCATACACTCACCTAATACTAAACGCATTTCAGACGAAGGCATACGAAGTGAAACATACTTACCGTCACGTCCCATAATTTGAGCAGAAGTTCCAGCTGAACGAACCATTTGTCCGCCTTTGCCTACTTTTAACTCTATATTATGAACTGATGTACCCACAGGGATATTCATAAGTTTCATTGCATTACCAGGCTTGATGTCAACGCCAGACTCATCAGAGATAACTGCATCTCCAACATTTAAACCTTTTGGTAAAAGGATATATCTTTTATCACCATCAGCATAAGTTACTAGTGCAATACGACAGTTACGGTATGGATCATACTCAACTGTACTAACTGTACCCGGAACACCAAACTTATTTCTTTTGAAATCGATGATACGGTAAAGTTTTTTAGCACCAGCTTCTTTATGACGAGATGTGATACGACCATTATTGTTTCTTCCCGCAGCTGCCGGAATTCTAACAAGTAATGAACGAACACTAGGTTTTGAAGTAATATCAGTACTATCTACATTTGTATAAAAACGACGAGATGGACTTGTTGGTCTATATGATTTTATTGCCATTTTAAACCGCCAAACTTTCTATTTGTGCACCTTCTGGTAACTTAACATAGAACTTTTTAAAGTCATTTTGTTTACCAGTCATGCCACGGAACTTTTTAATTTTTCCGCTTTGATTTAGTGAGTTAATTCTTGATGGAATAATTCCAAAGTACTCACGAAAAACCTCTTTTAGACCCGACTTAGTCATACGCGGAGATGTTTGAACAACTATGATTCCATCTTCTTGCATGCCAAGAGTTTTCTCTGTATAGAGTATAGATTTAATATCTGTAATATCTGCCATTATTTAGCCTCACCTACAAGATTTTCCCATACCGCTTTCTCGATCACAAGTGAACGATAATTCGCAGCTAAATAAGCATTTAATTCATTTGCTTCAATTACGAATGTACTTGAAAGATTTTGAAATGCTAAATAAGTTTTTTCATCCAAGAAACTTTTTACAAAAAGTGTATCTCTTTGGTTTAAAGTTTTAAACATTGCCGCAGCATCTTTTGTTTTACCAGATGCGATTTCAATGCTGTCAATGATAAATAAACTGCCGTTTTTTGCATGCTCGTTTAGAGCAAAGTTAAGAGCAAGCTTTTTTTGCTTTTTATTAACTTTAAGGTCATAGTTACGATTGTTACTTGGACCGAATGCCTTACCACCGCCAACAAATGTCGGAGCACGAAGTGAACCGGCACGACCGCGTCCACCACCTTTTTGAGCCCATGGTTTTTTACCACCGCCTCTAACTTCTGCACGCGTTAAAGCTTTAGCACTGTTAGCTCTCATAGCCGCTTGTGCAGACTTTACATACAGGTATAAGTTATGAGGATTAATACCGGCAAAACTCTCCGGTATTGCTAACTCAGAAGCTTTTTCCATTTTTTCATTTAGAACGATTGCGCTCATTATTTAGCTACCTTTACACGACCTAAAGCACCATTAGGACCTGAAACTGAACCAGATACTACTAAGATGTTGTTCTCTGCATCGAAAGAGATTATTTCATTTTTTACACAATTTTGCGTATTTCCATATTGTCCAGGCATTTTCTTACCCTTCATAACACGCCCAGGATACTCATTACTACCAATTGAACCTGTTAAACGGCCAAATCTATGACCATGCTCTGCAGGACCACCGCTAAAATTCCAGCGCTTCATAGCACCTGTAAATCCGCGACCTTTAGTATTGAATATAGCTTTTACCACTTTAGCTTCTGCCAAAGGAGCAAGATCTAGATTCCCAGCTTCACTGTTTGCTACGTCTAACGTAACAAAACGGTTAAATTCTGATGAAAGACTATATTTTTTTTGTTGTCCTTCAATCGCCTTATTCATTTTTTTACCGCGTTTGTAAGCTACAATTGCAGTACCTTCGTTAACTTCACATACCTTAGCATCCAATACTCTTAAAAGAGTAACAGGCTTACTAGGAACAGTGATAGTACGGCTCATACCGATTTTTTCAACAATATATTCCACAATGACCTCCTTACTTATCCATAGAGCGAACTTCTACGTCCACTTCCGGTGCAAGATCTAGTTTCATTAAAGAATCAACAGTTTCCGGCGTAGCAGAAACAATATCGATAACTCTAGCGTGCATACGAATCTCAAACTGCTCACGAGAACTTTTGTTAATGTGCGGAGATTTGATTACCGTATATTTACGAATCTTTGTTGGTAAAGGTATCGGACCACGAATTACCGCGCCTGTACGCTTAACAGCCTCTACGATTGATGCTACGGATCTATCAAGTACACGATGATCATAAGCTTTCAATTTTAAACGAATTTTTTCCATGTTTTTCCTTCTAAAGAACTCGTCAGGTCTTGCCTAACTATTTAAGGGAGCGGAATTGTATCCAAACAATCTGCATTATTCAAGAAAATACGGGTCAAAATTTATAATTTATACTATTTTATTTCCTTTTAATAAGGAAATGATAGAATTGCAGTATGGAAATTTTACTAGAAGAACTATACAAAACCGACATACATATAGAGAAATTTCATTTTAGAAAACTATTTTTAGATAAAGACAGCTACCAAATAAACGGGATATCTCAAAGCGGAAAAACAAAATTAGTTAAGAACTATCTGCTTGGGCTTAAAAAAAGCACTTATCTCTACATAGACTGCTCTGATCTGCGGATAGATCTAGATCTGCTAAATAGCACACTGCAAAATTTTTGCAATAACAACAAGATTGAGACGCTTGTTCTTGATAACTATATTGAAACTATCAATATTGTAAATGTGCCGCAACTGATAATTTGCAGCGAAATAAATTATAAAATGGACTTTTTAAACACTCTTACTCTCTATCCGCTTGATTATGAGGAGTTTCTTGCTTATGAGCACAAATATGACTCAAGTTCGCTTAACCATTTTTTTCAACTCGGCGGTTTTCCGTCCATGCACAAAATAAGCAGTGATTCAAGAGCCATTTATCTACAAAACATATTGAGAAACACTCTGAGCGAAGTGGAACTTGATATCCTTATTTTTTGTACAAAAATGATGGCTCAAAAAATATCACCATATTCTATATATGAAAGACTAAAGCATATACGAAAAATATCAAAAGACAAGCTTTACAAATCTTTTGAAAATCTGAGTGAGAAAAACTATATACATCAGCTTCAAAAAGCAAATCACCCCAAAGCGATTAGAAAAATCTATCTTTGCGACATATCTTTAAAATCTGCCCTTAGTATAGATAAACATTTTGGAAGACTCTTTGAGAATATGATCTACTTGGAACTTCTAAAATCCGACAGAGAGTGTTTTTATGATGAAGGTATAGATTTTTATCTTCCGCTTAGCGAAGAGGTGATTATAGGAATGCCTTTTGCCAATGAGAGAGTGCTGTTTAAAAAAATAGAAGCTATAGAAGCATTTTTATTTACATATCAGATTAAAAAAGTAACTGCGATTACCATGAGCAAAGAAGGAAAAATGAGCCATCCTATCTCCACTGTAGAGATGATTCCATTCGATATTTGGGCATTGGGAGATTAAAACTTAATATTTGTTTAATAAATTTTCTAACTTCTTTATGTAACTTGTGATAAAGTTATAACAAATTTATGCTAGAATAAGCGATTTTAATAAAAAGGGCTGGAATTTGATGTTTTTTTCAAAAAATAATGATAAGAATCGGATTAAAGAGCTAGAAGATGTGATAGTCTCTCTTAAAGAAGAGTTGGATTTCTACAAGGAAATGGCTGCATTTTCCCAAGAAGAAATGCTGGTTGCCCTTGATAGAAGTGGCTTTGTTGTTTTTCAGAATGATAAAGCTGCTGCTGAAATTAAAGCCATTGATGAGCTCTCAAGAGAGCTGCAAAAAAACAATACCTCTATAATGCTCAATGATTGTACCGGTAAAGTCGCATCAAAAAAAGTAAAGTACGGTGATGTTACTCTTTACAGAATAACAAAAACAGATATGCGCGATACTCGTGAAAGCGATATTTTAAGCCTTCACCAAAAAGCAATTACTGTTGCGCTTACAGATACACAAAAAACTTTTTCACAAATGCTTGAAGAACTAAAAGTTATGAAGAGCGAATCCGTAGAGACTGCAAGCGGGTCTAAAGAAGGACTTGTATTGATACAACAGTCTGCACACGCTATGGATATGTTAAGCCAAAATACCCAGCTTAACATAACGGGCATGAACTCACTCAATCAAAGAAGTAATGAGATCTCAACCGTTATTACTCTTATCCAAGATATAGCGGATCAAACAAATTTACTAGCCCTAAATGCCGCTATTGAAGCTGCGCGTGCCGGTGAACACGGGCGTGGTTTTGCCGTTGTCGCTGATGAAGTAAGAAAGTTGGCTGAAAAAACGCAAACTGCAACGAAAGACATCTCGCTAGTCGTAAAGGCTATGCAACAAGAGACAAATGAAGCTGAAGTTAACACCAATGAAGTCAATAATATAGTTATAGACACTAAAGTAAAAATAGAAGATCTAAGCCTAAAAATAAAATCATTTGAAGAAAATGCTTCACGAAGTCAGTATGAAGTAGAGCATATTAGCGATAAGATATTCTCATCTTTGGCAAAAATCGACCATGTTATCTATAAACACAATGTTTATGCGCTTATCTTCGGTGAAGAGAATAGTTTTAAAAACACTACACATACAGAGTGCCGTTTAGGGAAATGGTATAGCAGCGGCATAGGCAAAGAGAATTTCTCAAAAATGCCGTCATACCCAAAACTCGACAGACCTCACGCAATCGTGCATGAGCAGGCAAATCTGTTAGCATCAGAGTGCGGATCTGACAAAGTTCTCTGCTCAAAAGAGATTATAGAGCAGCGTATCCATGCAATAGAAGAAGCAAGCAACGATGTGTTTAAATTTTTAGATGCTCTAGTGGATGAAAAAGCTAAAGAGATGATGCATAGTGCGGCAAAAGTACTATTTAAACAAGGAGAAAGAAGATGAGCAGTGAAGTAAAAAATATAGTGATTATAGATGACGAAAATGATATTTTAGCAATGCTGGAGAGATATCTATCTCGTGATGGCGGCTATAAGGTAAGAACTTTCAGCAATCCCGTAACTGCCATATCTTCCCTTCCAAAAGATACGGATCTGATACTTCTTGATATTATGATGCCTCAGATGAATGGGTTGGATGCGCTTCCAAAATTACTGGAGGTAAATCCAAAAGCAAAAGTTCTTATGATGACTGCATACTCAACACTTGATAAAGTGCTAAATGCACATAGACACGGTGCAACAGACTATATTATGAAACCGTTTTCTTCTTTAGACGCACTTGGCAAAAAAATCAAAGAAGTATTGAAAAAATAGTTATGAGTTCAAATGAGATATCTATTCTTTTTGTTGAAGATGATGTAATAATAAGATCTGAGATATCCGAGTTCTTGCGCTCCAAAATCTTTAAAAATGTGTACGTTGCCAAAAACGGACGAGAAGGGCTTTTAAAGTATAAAGAATACACGCCGGATATAATACTGACGGATCTTACCATGCCCATTATGAGCGGACTTGAAATGTCAAAAGAGATAAAGCTTATAAACGAAGACACACCTATACTTCTCATTACTTCTCATTTTGAAAAAGAGATAACTGAAGCAGCCGTTGACGTGGGAATAGATGCCTATCTCTTTAAACCTCTTACTCTTGAGAGGGTTGAGAAAATTCTCAACAAATATATAAAACGCGTCTTGCTTCAAAGAGAGATTAAAAACAAACATAAGCTTTTAGAACAGTACAAAAATATTATGGATATTAGCGCATCTGTGACTAAGACCGATATAAATGGAACCATAACATATGTTAACGACCTATTTTGCGATATGTCTGGCTACACAAAAGAGGAACTTATTGGAAAAAATCATAGCATTATAAAGCACCCCTCTACTCCGCAGAAAACTTATAAAAATATGTGGAGGACTATAACAAACAAGCAAATTTGGCGAGGCTCTATCAAAAATCGCAAAAAAAATGGTGAAGACTGCTATGAGAGTACGGTTATCGCGCCTATTTTAGGTAAAGATGATGTCATTCAAGAGTATATATCACTAAAGCAGGATATTACAGAAATCTATACTAAAAAAGAGATTCTTAAAAAACGTATTCAAGAAGAAGTCGCAAAAAATATAAAATTTCATAAAGAGAGAGAGAAAGAGAGGCTCTTGGAAGAAAAATTCTCTGTCATAGGAAAAATGGCGGCGGGAATTACGCATGAGATAAATACACCGCTAACATATATCAAAGGCAATCTAGAACTTATGATAAATGACATTAAAGAACTGAGTGATGATATAAAACAAAAAAGTTATCTCCAAGAGGACAGCAAGATTGTGCTTGAGGGTGTAAACAGAATTGCTTCCATAGTAGAGTCTATGAGGGAAATGGCGTCACAGGCAAAAGGAAAGCCTAAAGACGCCAATGTCTATTCATCTTTGATTACCGCCTTGATACTTTCCTATAACAAAGCATCTCTTATCACAGTGCAAAACGAACCTTTTATGATCAGTATGAACAAAGAGGCTTACAGCTTTATCGCACCTATTCAAAAACAGAGAATAGAACAGGTTTTTATTATTATTATCAACAATGCTCTTGACGCACTAAAACTTAATAAAAGTTTTGATGAAAGAACTTTTGACATAACGCTAAAAGATGAAAATGAATATATAGTAGTAAGTTTTCAAGATAACGGCGGCGGTATCAATGAAGAGATACTTCCAAACATGTTTGACGCATTTCAGAGCAGTAAACTCGAAGGCGGCATAGGCATAGGTCTTAATGTGGCAAAGAGAATAATGGAAGATCACGGCGGAAAAATTGTTGCATCCAATCATGGAGAGGGAGCACTTTTTCAAATCTACATCCCAAAGAAGTTAAAACTGCAAATCAATGAGTAACTTATGCGGAATTGATGAAGCGGGAAGAGGTCCACTTGCGGGAGATCTCGTCGTTGCAGGGTGCATTTTACATAGAGCGGTTGATGGTCTCAATGATTCAAAAAAGTTGAGTGAAAAAACAAGAGAATCTCTTTATGAGATAATTATTCAAAACTCCACTTATCATATAGTAAATTTCTCTCCAAAAGATATTGACGATTACGGCATATCAAGATGTTTAAAAAAAGGCTTAGAGGAGATCATGCAGAATCTTCCATGCAAGAACTATCTCTTTGATGGAAACTCTACCTTTGGTGTAAGTGGACTTCAAACCATGATAAAAGCGGATGGAAAGATTCCCGAAGTTAGTGCGGCTTCCATTTTAGCAAAAGTGACACATGACAGAAATATTATCAGAGACGCCAAAATTTACCAGATATATGAGTTTGAAAAACATAAAGGGTATGGAACATCAAGGCATATTGAATTGATCAAGCAGCATGGATACTGCGAGATACATAGAAGAAGCTATAAGCTCAAGGCACTTGAGCCTAAAGAGCTTACAAAACCTACACTTTTCTAAAATAGATAATTTATCTCAAAACGGTATTCATTATATGAGTCTTTATCTACACCGTTTGTGCGATTATCCGCATCAACGGTAGCAAAACGAATTCTTGCGTCAAGTTGCGATGTGAGTTGTTGCACTAAATCTACATGTACCATTTTAGTATCCGCTTGCGCTCCTGCGGCTTGTTTGCTCTCATCAAAATCTTGAATCACATAACGACCCATAGCTTTAAAACCTTTTAGAATTTGGGCTTTTCCAAAGTCATAAGTTACTTCGCCCATCGTACTTTTGGTATTTGCTATCCAGTTTAACTGAGCCATCGCACGAGTGTATCCGCCTGTAGGAAAACCTCTCCATGGAGCAATTAAGTCTGCCTCGTCTGCTATGTCAGAGTAACCTGCCAAAACTTGAAGTGCGCCTTTTGCTAAAACCAAACGAGCCATCCACGCCGAGCTATCAACCGAATATCTCTCTTTGTAGCCAAGAAGCGTTGTCGGATTTTTGTCTCTTGCCAAACCTCCGCTAAGACTTGCTCCACCGATCTCACCGCCGCCGTTATCAATCTGCTCTATATAGCGAAATCCTGGAGTCAATGAAAAGCCCTCAGGAAGATTTATCTTATAGTTTATCTCGCCTATTATTGATGAAAATACCTCTGGAACCGTTGTGTATGTAAAATCCAGTTTTAAATTTTCTAAAGTGCTATTGCTTATAGCCGCAATTACGAGTTCATGATCTACATCTTCGCCTGCAGCTACAAAGTTTACATAACTTAATCCTTTATGAGTGCCTGAGTCATCGCTGTTATTCCATGCATTTCCTGAAGAGTCTTTATATGTTAAAACATCATGAAAAGTCGTATGATCTCTTAATTTTTGAGCTGTTAAGTATGCGCCTTTCAAGGTTGTTTTCGATATCTCTTTTGATTCAAAGCTCAAGCCCTCAAACGCATTTGGAATCATCTTTGTATCATTAGAAGCCGTTAATGCCGATTCAAAAAATTGACGACCAAACTTGAATGATGTTTTTGAGAAATCATACTGAAGATAAGCTTGAGCCAAAACTGCCATATGCCAATCACCGTCTGTAGAAACATCGTAGCGGCTGAATGTATCTTTTCCCGATTTTACAATTGAAACATCTGTATTATCTTCACGAAGAGAGTCAAATGGGCTATTTGCATAGTAAAAACCAGCTGTTGCACTTAATCCTGCAAGCGGTGCTGTTTTATAGATTAAACTACCTCCAAGACCAAAAGCTTTGTTATCATAATTGGAGCCATTGTCTGCTGTCTCAAAATCATATCTAAAGAGATTTGTTCTTAATCGACCGTAAAATATACCATTTGTAAATGCTTCACCTATGTCATTTGCAGAAGATGGTAGCGTGTTGTAAACCTCATTCATATTTCCCTGTAATGTTCTTTTTGGCTTTGCCTCATCTGCATTTAGCGCTACAGAGAACACACATACGCTTAAGATTGCAACACCTGTTTTTAATAATTTCATTTTAAACCTCTTTTATATAATTTAAAAATTTTCCAGTAAAATAACATTGACATAAGTGCCTTCACTTAGATTGCCGTCATCTTCTCCTGTTAGCATTAGTGCGCTTGAATCTAACATATTTATTAAAATTGCGGAACTTCCGACTTTTTTATCTCTGAAGTTTACAAAATATTGACCGTCTACTATCTCGGCATTGCAAGCGGTAAACTCTGTAAGAGAACTTCTTTTTGTAAAATCTTCGCTTAGTTTTGCCGCAACGGTTTTATATGCTCTCTCACGACCCAACATTTTAGCTATCAAAGGAAGAACATAGAGTATCGCCGTTACAGTCGATGAGTAGGCAAATCCGGGAAGAGCTAGAATAAATTTCTCCTCTTTTTGTGCCACCAAAATATGTTTGCCCGGTTTTATCGCCACGCCTTTATAGACAACTTCAGCGCCAAGACGAGGCACGATATCTTTAACAAAATCATAATCTCCGACACTTACACCGCCTGTACTAACCAAAATATCAGCACAGCTCAGCGCATTTTTAAATGTCTGCATGATTGAATTTTTATCATCATCTACCGTTCCCAGCTGCACGACCTCTGCTCCGGCTTGTTCAAAAAGTGCTGCAAGAGTGTAGTTATTTGAACTTCTGATTTGTGCTTCATTTTCACTGCTTGCACCTAAATCTAAGATCTCGCTTCCGGTTGAGACAACCGCAACACGAGGTTTGAGTGCGACTTTTACCATAACACGGTTTAGTGCCGCCATTACGCCTATCTCAACAAAACCTATCTTTGTACCTTTTTTTATAAGTACGTCTCCGGCTCGATATCCCTCACCTATCGGGCGAACAGATGAACCACATGGAACGCTCTCGTTTATAATTATGCGTCCATCTTCTACCGTTACGTTTTCTATCTGAATGAGAGTATCTGCACCATGAGGCATTTTTGAACCCGTAAAAGTTTTTATACACTCACCATTTTTTATGGTTCGCTTTTCATCACTTCCTGCAGGATTATCTCCTAAAATCACTATACTTTTACTCTCTAAATCATCGTGTATTACGGCATATCCGTCCATAGAAGCGGTAGGAAACTGCGGATCGTTATACTGGGCTATAACATCTTCAGCCAATACCCTTCCAAGAGACGAACTTAGAGGTACGTTCTCTTTTCTTGAAGAATTCACCTGAAGCAGATCAAGCATATTTTGGCTTGTTTCATAAGATAATAGGCTCATTTTAAGATTCCGCTCCCTTTTATAGCAGTTGAGCGTTCAAGTGCATAAACTCTTTTGCCGCCCTTTAAATCATATTTCCAAATAGGAGCAGATGCCTTAAAATTTTCTACAAACTCATCAATAAACTCTAATGCGACACGACGTTTAGGTGAAAAAACAGCCGCTATGTAAGAGGACTCATGAAGCATTACATCTCCGCGAGAGTGAGCCATTTTTATAACTGCACCCTTTGCTTTTGCTCTCTCCTGCCATGCTTCAAACCAGCTTTTGAGTATCGGTTCATAAATATCAAAGCTAAGTCCCTCAATACCGTCTTCGCTTCTAACAGTTCCAACAAATGGAATATATGCCCCATAGTTGCTTTTTGCCTCTTGTTCATACCACTCTTTTAAAATCTCAGGAACATTTAGTGCGCCATCATATAGATAAAGCATACTTCAACCTCCGCAAACAGGCGGTAGTAGAGCAACTCTATCTCCGTCTTTGAGTTCAATGTCTTTAGTGCTAACAAGCATGTCATTAACGGCAACAGCAGAATTTTCAAGCCATACTTGCATCTCTTTATCGCCTTGCAATATATTTGCCAACTCGCTTAAGTTTGTTATCTCCAACATGAGAGGCTCTTTTTGTATCGGACCTAAAAATTCTACTCTTACCAAAACTTTGCTCCATAACTATTTTTACTTTCAAGATTATATCAAACTCATCTTTTTTATAGGTTAAGAGCTGTATAATTTGCCCAATTACAGAGTGGAGAAGCGTGTGGTTTTTGGAAAAATCGAATATCTAAATCTTTTGCCTTTTCATGTTTTTATGAAACGATTTACAAAAAGCTCGCAGCAGAGCATGAGCATGAACTACTACAAAGGCGTCCCTGCAAAAACAAATAAAAAATTCCTCTCACGCAGAGTCGATGCCGCATTTATTTCCAGCATTCGTGCAAAAAATCATAAAAATGTAAACTTGGGAATTATCGCAAAAAAAGAGGTGTTAAGCGTTTTGGTAGTTCCGCACGTAAATGATGTAAGTGACAAAGAGTCCGAAACTTCTAATGTTTTAGCAAAAATATTAAATGTTCAAGGAGAAGTTCTTATAGGCGATAAGGCACTTAGATATTACCTTCAAAATAAACCGCATATAGATCTGGCAAAAATGTGGAATGAAAAATATAATCTTCCTTTCGTCTTCGCACTTTTATGCTATCACAAAGATAGAGATCTTTACAAAAAAATTGAAAAAAAATTCCTAAAAAGCAGAGTAAAAATTCCAAGATATATTTTAAATGAAGCATCATTAAGAACTAAAATTTCTCAAGCCGATATACTTAGTTACCTAAAACATATCTCATACGATTTTGACAGAAAAGCAAAAATGGGTCTAGATAGATTTTATAAAGAGATCTCAAAGATGCAAAGCTAGGTTATTTACATATCGGTGGAATAGCCACATCTTTATCGGGAATACCTACAAAAAATTACCCCTGACAAGTCATAGCAAAATATGATAATAAAGGTGTAAACTTCTGCAAGTAAAAAAGCCACTTTTAACCCCCGACAAATTCAATACCAAACCCACGACAATCTTAACAGCATAGAGAATAATTTAGTGCAAAAAACAGCTTCATAGATGCTCTACAAAGTACACACTCTTTTTAAGTGATGATTGTATAGGTTAGATGATTTTATGGAGTTAGGGAGATTTAAAAAGTTTATTTTTGATTGTTTTTTGTAATTATGGACACCTAAACGGACACCTAAGAGTTTTAAAAGTGCTTGAAATCCCATAAAATAGAGCTTTGTTGATGGTGCGGATGAGAGGACTTGAAGCAATCATCCTATGATATTTTACAATTCTTATTATAACCAAATCCCCTAAAAATAGTACTTCTTTAGTTTATATTAATTCCTTTGAATGTATAATGATGTAAAGTGTCGGTATCCCCTAAAGTATCCCCCGACTTTTAAAGGTTGTATTTATGGCTATTGATTTAAAAGACTTCAAACAAACAAAGTATCCAAACTTATATAAGAGCATTAACAAAGATAAAGCCAAAGGTTATAAATATCTTATGTGGATTAAGATAGATGGAAAATTACATAAAAAGATTTTAGGGCATAGCGAACATATTAATCCAAAAGATAACCTAACTGATAAAACAGCACACGATAAAATTAATGATTATAAAAAAGATTATGAAAACGGTTATACCTCATCCGATAAAATGAAACTTGATGAACTCTTTAAAATCTATTTTGATAATGCAAAAGATACAGACTGGAACCAAAACAAAAAAAGAATTTATGCGAGATATATTCAAAAGCCTTTAGGTAGCAAAGCAATCGAAAATATAAAGCCGATGCACATAAGCAAAATTATTAACGATATACATAAGCAAGGATTAAAAGAGAGAACTCAAAAAACAATCTTAGAAGTTTTAAAACCACTCTTTAAATTTGCACTTGAAAACAAAATGATAAAAGAAAATCCCGCTCAAAACATAAATGTAAAGATACCAAATCAAAAGAAGATAGTAACGGGTGCAACTGAATTATTTAATCAAGTGTATCAAGCAATTACCACATATTACAAAGATGAACCATTTTATCAAGCTTTATTTTTGTTTGGTTTTACTGGTAGGCGTATCGGAGAGGTTTTATCTCTTAAGTGGGCGAACATAGACTTCACAAACGATTATTACTGGATAGAAGATACAAAGAGCGATGATAAACAAAAGTATCCTTTACCTCTTTATATCAAAGAGCAGTTATTACAAATCCCCGACACAAAAAGAGGCTTAGTTTTTAAAAGCCCTCAGACTGGTAAAGAAATATCGAACTATGATAGACAGATGCGACAGCTCAAAAAACAAATGGCTTTGATGTACTCTTATAATAACCCACTGTATCAAGCCTATACAATCCTAAAAACGAGAGATAAAACAGATACTTACATAGACGCTTTAAAATGGAGTGATGCAGTTAGCGAGGACATTAAAGAGATATTATCAAGATACGAGGGTGCAAAAAATGGCTTAGTGTTTGAGAACCTCATCAAAGATAAGTTTGATAAATTAAGCCCTCATTATATGCGAAATATCTTAGTATCTATGTTAGCAGAACAGCACACAGAGGCGATAGTGTTGAGCGGTATATTAGGGCATAGAGATACAAATACGATTAATAAGTATCTTAGTATCAATCACTTCAAAAGTGGAACAGAGGGGCTTAAAACGATAGATAGTATTTTAGATGTTGAGGTAGTTGAGTAATGGATATTCAAGCATATAAAGAAGTGGTTAGTCAATATGTACTAAATGATAAACCTACTCAAGTATCTCAAAAGATGCTATTTGAAATATACAAACAGCTAAAAGAACTTAATCAAAAAGATTTAATGAAAGTCTTTAGACTGATTGAATTTATTAAGCAAATGATAACTAATGAGAACCACCAAAAAAGAATGACTTCACAGCTAAATGATGAACTTTCAAAAGATATAAAAGATGTGATAGATGCACACAAAACAAATATGAAGATGTTAGGATATAGCCCATTAATACAATTGATTTTTAATTATTATGTTTATGTGAAGTATTGCACAAATAATAAAAAAACCACTAAGCATATTAAAGAACTTGAAACTGAACTCAATAAGGGAACGAGTGAATATTTAAGAAATTCTGCTGATAAAATAGTGAAAAAATTTTATAGATTAAGCAGAATGAGACTCAATAGAACTACTACAAAAAATTTAGAAATTTCAGTCAGTGAAAAAAGAAAAAACATAGTAAAAGATAATGTTGAAATCCTTTACAAAAAGAAAATTCATAAAGATACATTTCAAATAGCATTTATAAAAATATTAGTTGAAGCAAAATTCCGTAATAAAAGTCAAGGATTTTAGCGTAATTTGATTAATTTTGTTTTTTTGGTTTTTGAGTGGTTTTGTCTCATAAGTGCTTTTTAGGGCATTTATGAGACTTTGGAGAAACTAAATTTGA
>Ga0208246_1001285_pt1 | contig 14601 bp, 9 predicted proteins | sample RifOxyD2_FD_184039 | JGI IMG/M metagenome (GOLD analysis project Ga0208246, IMG submission 184039) | Soil microbial communities from Rifle, Colorado - Rifle Oxygen_injection D2 (SPAdes) | ecosystem: Environmental > Terrestrial > Deep subsurface > Rock core/Sediment | place: Rifle, Colorado... | reverse complement strand
ATGCCATCAGCCACAGCTAAAATTTCTTCCGCTTTAGAAACCGCTGATTGGTTTTCAATTTTTGCAATTATGCCAATTTCACCACCGCGAATTTTGTGATATTTTTTTTCAAATTTACTAATTAGTATCCGCGCCTGTTTAATATCGGCAGCGCAATGCACAAAGGACAAAGCAATTATATCAACGCCTAATTTAATACCAAACTCTAAATCACGCTTATCTTTGGCTGTGAGCACAGACATATCTAAGCGACTATCTGGCAAATTAACTCCGGCGCGAGGACGAAGTAAACCACCCTCCACAACCGTCGCAGAAATTTTATCTTTTAGAACTTTAGTAATTTTTAAAGAAATCTTACCGTCATCAATTAAAATTCTCTCACCCACCCGCAAACACTTTCCAATGCCAAAAAAATCAATTGGAATTGTCTCGTGGTCTCCCGCCGCGACAAATCCCAGAACTACTTTCTTACCTGCCCTTAAAACAACGGCACCAACTACTTCGCCCAAACGAAATTTTGGACCTTGTAAATCTTGCATTATTAAAACTGGCTCATTATATTTTTTGCCGGCCGCGCGAATAGCCTGATACATCTGGCGATGCTCGGCGTAAGAACCGTGCGAAAAATTCAACCGCGCACAGTTCATGCCAGATTTTACCAATTGATTAATTAATTTGCGACTGCGACACGCCGGACCAATGGTCACGACGATTTTTGTGCGTTTCATGGAAAAATTTGTCTTCGCCCTGGGGCGCTACTAAATTATTTTAAGATGGCTTTCAATTGTGCTTTTTCAGCGTCACCCAAAGGCAAAAGTTGCATTAATTGTTCTAAAGAATAATTTGGCTTTCCAGTAATCACGTTGCCGGTAATATCTTGAACCGAAGTTTGGATTCTGCTGATAAATGGCGGCAAATACCAAAGCGCTAAAACTATCGGAACGGCAATAATTAAAAATCGTAACCAACCCGCCACTGCGAGCCAGATCATCTTGTGATTTATCTTGCGATTTTGTTCATAAATTATCTGCGACCATTTTAAGTTTTTCTCCAATAACTCCCTCAAATCCTGCCGCTCAATATCAACTTTGCCGGATAAGAGTGGCGCTGGCGCCGCGCACTCAACTGGTGTCTTATCTTTTTGTGCTTCCTTAGAAACGGAAGATGACTCGGCTTTGTGTCGAAACATATTATTTCAAATTACTATTTATTTTTGTTTAATTTTTTTAACTCTTTCTCAAAAGTAGCCACGTCTTTGAAATCCCGATAAACACTTGCGAACCGAATATAAGCGACCTTGTCAAATCCACGCAAATGCTTAATCACGAGCTCACCCACATCTTTACTAGAAATTTCCCGCCGTTTCTTCTTTTGAATATCACGTTCAATCGCGTGTACTAAACGGTGAAAGGCCTCATGGGTATAGGGCCGCTTAGTTAAAGAGCGCCGAATGCCATTTTCCAGCTTATCTTGCATATAGCCCTCATGCGTACCGTCCTCCTTAATGACAATTATATCTAAAAGCTCCATTTCTTCCACAGTGGAAAAACGGTAGTGACACTTTTCGCACTCGCGCCGTCTTCTGATCGCTAAATCGTTAACAGCCGGACGAGTATCAATTACGGCGGTATTCAAATGATTACAAACCGGACAACGCATAAATTAGCTTGATATTAAACACCTATATTATATCACAAAATGTTAAATAAAAAAATATCACGCTGTTATCAACATTTTAATGTCAAATTTCCAATGTCAAATCAAATCCAAAATCACAATGACTAATATTGCGATGTCATTGCGAACGAAGTGAAGCAATCTCTCGCGTCAATTAACCACAGATTGCCACATCACTACGGCTCCTCGCAATGACAATTGACAATTGGAAATTTGGATTTTGAAATTTCGCCTCAACACTATATTCCCATTTTCTTACGAATAAAAGCGGGTATTTCCAAATCGTCCTGATTGCTTTTCTTTTCTTCGGTATCAAGTAACTCGTCAACTCGTTTAGCGCGAGTAGGAAAATTTGTTGATTCAGGCGGTGCTGACTTTTGAGTAAACTGTTTAAACTTTTTTTCCTGATCTTCATCATCTTTCTGAGTACGGCGTAAAAAATTACTCGGTGCATACTTACCGCCCAAAAAACCGATCGGCGCTGAATCACTGTCAATCACTGTCGCCGGCCGATGACTATCAAAACCAGTGGCAATTACATTGATACGCATCTCATCATCTAGTGAATCATCAATAACTGTACCCCAAATTACTTTGGCATCATCGGCTGCTGAACTGGTAACAATTTTAGCTGCCTCATTAATCTCACTCATCGCCAAATTAGAACTGCCAGTTACCGTAAATAGAATGCCATGTGCGCCATCAATTGACAGCTCAAGTAGAGGGCTTGAAATTGCCATCTGAGCCGCTTCAACCGCACGATTATCACCTTTGGCTGATCCTATCCCCATCATGGCCGATCCGGTATTTTTCATGATAGTTTTGACATCGGCAAAATCAACGTTGATAAGACCCGGTACAGTAATTAATTCGGAAATGCCCTGAACGCCCTGGCGCAGAATTTCATCTACAATTCGGAAAGTTTCAAGTAGCGTAGTTTTTTTATCAATTACTTGTAAGACGCGATCATTCGGTATGGTAATAATTGTATCAACTTGTCGCGCCAAACGCTCCCAAGCTCCTTCGGCAATGTCTCGTCGCTGTGGCCCTTCAAACGAAAACGGCTTAGTAACTACCGCCACGGTAAGAGCGCCTAAGTCGTGCGCGATTTCCGCTACAATCGGGCCGGCGCCAGACCCAGTGCCTCCACCCAAGCCACAGGTAATAAATACCATGTCTGTTTCCTTTAGCAAATCGCGAATTTCATTTTGTGATTCTTCAGCCGCTTTAAAACCAATTTCCGGATCCATGCCTGCTCCAAGTCCTCTGGTAATGCTCTTGCCTAAGTGAAGTTTGGTGGCTGCAAAGTTATGATGAAGCGCCTGAACATCGGTATTCATAACGACAAAATCAACGCCTCTAATTTTAGCATTGACCATGCGATTAACAGCTGCGCCACCGGCGCCACCGATACCAACAACTTTAATTTTAGCAAACGTTTCCATTTCGGGTTTTACTTGGGGCATATTATAAAAACAAAATTCGTACCTTGAATACAAAAAGTGTTCAAGCTTTTAAATAAAATAGCGAAGATGAGTCTCCGCTATATAGTTTATAATTTTCCGCCCGCTCTGTCAAGGCGCTGGGAGGAAATTAAGGCAACAATTTATTTATCCAACTTTTTACGATGCCAATAAATTGCCAACGATCTTGCACAGTATGTGTCCTACCCCCCATCATTGCCCCCCACTTCACTAGCCCGACCGCACCTACAAAACCGAGATCGTTAATCTTATCGGTGACACTGGCAATATTTAAAGGATAGCCCAAAGTTGCCGGCAAGCGCAAATTCTTTTTTGCCAAATCCACGAGCCCGGGCAATTTGGCGCCCGCGCCAGTAAATACTACCCCAGCTGGAAGAAGTCCATTTCTCTGCACCTTACGCAGCTCCTGGTCAATTTTAAATAAAATCTCTTCCGCGCGTGCTTCAATTATTTCACTTAAATACTTTCTTTTTACAAGTTCATGCTCACTCGCTCCTAATTCAGACAAATCAATCTCATCGCGTTTTGAAACTGGCTCCGACCAGCAGTCACCATATTGAATTTTAACCCGTTCCGCAATATCAATGGAAGTCCGCAAACCAATCGCAATATCGTTAGTAATATGCTCGGAGCCAATCGGCAAAATTGCGGTGTGGACAATATCACCTTCTTCAAATACTGCCAAGCTGGTCGTACACCCGCCCAAATCAACAACTAGCACTCCTAGATCCTTTTGACGAGGTGTGAGGGCTGCTTCCGCTGTCGCTAATATTGACAAAACCAAATCCTCAATCTCTAAACCGGACCGATAGACAGCTTTTGTCAAATTTTTAATTTGCGCCGAAGCGCCTAAAATAATTTGGGCATCCACCTCTAAGCGCACCCCCGTCATTCCGACTGGATCTTTTATGCCGGTTTGGCCATCTACTCCAAAAACTTTCGGCAAAACATGCAAAACTTCATAATTCAAAGGAGTAGAAATCGCGCGCGCGGCCTCCAAGGAGCGGGTAACATCTTCTTCGCCAATTTCATTATCAGCTTTGGAAACAGCCACCACGCCTTTACTACTTTGGGCGATTATGTGCAATCCGGAAACTCCCAGCCAAACACTATCAATCGGAACACCCACAATTCGCTCGGTCTTTTCGTAGCAGGCCGATATGGCGGAGACAACATCTTCAATACTGCTAATTGCCCCCTTATTTACCCCTTCAGACGGCGCCTCAGCCGCTCCTAAAATCTGCAATTCCGGCTCTCCCCCTTCTTCATCGCGAACCATAATCTGGCCAACGGCCATTCTGACCGCGCTTGACCCAATATCTAACCCTGCTATTAATTTTCTTTTACCAGCTTTAGCCATAACAATAAAATTTTAACTATATATGTATTTTATACCATTCCAGCAAATAAGGCAAAAAAATGATTAAGCCGATAAAAAAAGCTCCCAGCGAAGTAATTAAAACCGCTCCGGCCATAATATCTTTAATCAAGTGGACATAATGATGGATGCGTGGTTTTAACATATCAGCAAAGTACTCAAAAACAGTATTAAGAATCTCCATAACAAGTACTGCTACCACCATCAGAAGCACCAAAATCATCTCCCATATTTTTAAAGGAAAATATATGGCAGCAACTAACGCCAAAATTCCACCAAAAACTTGGATTCTAAAATTTTTTTCTGATTTAAAAACAGCGACCAAACCAGCCGTCGCTGACCTAAAACTATTGGCGATTGATCGCAAAGACATAAAAAATTTAATTCAGGCTTTTTGCTACAATTTTTTCCTGCAAAGCAAACATTTTGTCCGCTTCTGGCTTCAACTTATGATCGTGCCCAACCAAGTGCAATAAACCATGAGCAAGCATGCGAACCATTTCTTCTTTAACAGTAATACTAAAAGATTTTGCCTGGCGCTTGATCTGCGCTTGGCAAAGATAAATTTGACCTAGCATTTCTGAATTTACAACACCTTCTTCGCGCCAAGCAAAGGATAATACGTCTGTCACTTTAGACAATCCGCGATAGACCTTATTTAATTTTTTTATAACTTCCTCACTAACAATATTAATTTCTACCAAACCATTAATTTTCTTTTCTACCTTGGCCGCTTGATGAGCGGTTTTCTCCATTAAAACTTTAGAGCAAACAGAAGAAATTTCTTTATTTATTACAATCTTTAACATATCAAATACATCGCTCTATAACGCACCAGACGAAACCACATTTGACTCACCTATCGGCGCCAAATCAGATGTCGCCACGCTCTCCTCAATAATAGGAGGTGTTAATTCGGCCTGACCTTCGCCACTCGGACGAAAACCGCGCGCCATCATTTTAATCACTGAACGGTAATTAATCACATCTGAATCAATTGCCGCGTGGTACACCAAAACATACACCCGATTGCTACGTACAAAATAATAAACTAAATAATCGCTGCGTCGCATTCCAGTATCTTTAAAAGCAGTAGTAAAATCAACCAGTGATTGCACTGTTTCAGTTGGAGCGAAATTCGCCATCCAGTCGGTCAAGGTTTGGCCGGCGGTCAAATCATAAACTCGCGCTTCTATATTTTCACCGGTAAGCGTGCTAAACAAAACATCGCGCCCCTGCTCGTCAACATTGCCCACTGCCCAATTGATTGGATAATCTAACTTATAGCCAAATACGGGGTTGATATACTCTGTCACTAAACCCGATTCTGCCAATCGATTGGGCTCGGAACGAATCGGATCATATAAATTATACAACTCATGACCATCTTCATACTTGTCGCCATCACTATCAGGCACTGCTGGATCAGTTTTAAATAATTCTTCAGCCACATCCGTGATGTCATCACCATCAAAATCAGCGCTATCACTAAGAAGGGCAGAAGGATAGGCAATTTTAGTGTCAGCAAAAGACAAAACCGGAGCAACCTCAACTGGTGGTAAATCTTCCGGTATAATTTCAGTGGAAACAGTCGTGGTATCAATTACTAAAGCCGGCGTAACCGGGTTCGGAATAGTAACAACATTTTGTGCCGGAACCGTTGATGTAGGTGATTTTTTGGCAAAAATATAAGGCCAAAAATAGTAACCGGCCGCACCTACTACAAAAATACCAAATAGTACTGACGCAGATAAAAAAATAAATTTCTTGTTCAACAATAAATTAACCGGATGCAATTTCTTGCCGGCACCAGTTGCAGTAGCACTGTCCAAGGCCTTTTTTTCAGGAATACTTAGTGGTGGAGCTGGGCGATTAATTATGGACGGCTTATCTTTAAACTGCACTACCGGATTTACGCCACCAAAAAATTCACCCGGCATAGATTCAACTACCGCCGTTATTGGCTCGGATTCAGTTTTCTTTTTATGCCTGAAAAACAACATAAATTACGCTAGGTTTGTCATCCCCGTGACAACGGGGATCCAGAAATAGAATTTTGCGACCGGATTCCCGCTTGCGCGGGAATGACAAAAAATAATTATTCAGCAGTAGCAGTTGATACATCAAACAACTTGCCAGGCCCAAGTGGGTTATAACCAAAATTAACTTCCGTGCCGTCTGGGTGGGTATCGCCGTCTGTGTCGGGGTTAAGCGGGTCGGTTTTCCAAATTGTAACTTCATCACCATCAGTTAAACCGTCACTGTCAGTGTCTTTATTGTTAATATCAGTGCCCAAGTCGGTTTCGCGCGTGTCATCCAATCCGTCCTGATCAGAATCAATCGGTTCACCAAACAAAATCTCATCATTGGCCATATTAACCGTGGCCCCGGCAACACCGGGAACCACCACATTATCAGTGGATGTCGGGATTGCCACAGCTTCAGGTGGTATTGTAACCGATTCCGCCACTTGGGGAGTTTCTGACAAAAGCGCCCCATTGACGCCCGTCGGGGTACTACGATGATAGACATTAGCATAAAGCCAAGAACCGCCCCAGGCCAAACCAACCACTACTAACATTAAAAGCAGGGCGATTAAAATCTTGCCCAAAATCGGTTCTTTCATATTATACATCGCTGGCGACACGGCAGCGTCCGACGCGAAAGAATTATCTGTTGACATCGGTGGCAAACTATTCGCAACCAAAGACGGGCTCGGGTTATCCTTCTTTTTCAAAATCCCGGCGCTCAGTGCATCCGGCGCAACTGGCATGGCTGGCTCGGAATTTATAGCCGTAGTTTCATTATTTTCCACGCCCGCAAACATATCGGGTGGTTCCGCGACCGGTAAATTAGCCGGTGGCATAGAACTATTATTAACTGGCTGATCATCAAACATAGAATAATATTATTAATTTATAATCGTCATTCCCATGGAGACGGGAATCCAGACGGTCGCCAACGGCTGGATCCCCGCCTACGCTGGGATGACACTAGTAGATATTTTTTTCTAATTTTCCCGAACCAGTCGGGCTATACCCGCGCAATACCTCATACCCATCTTTCAGACCATCGCCATCAGTGTCGGCTTTAAGCGGGTCGGATTTGTACAAATTTATTTCATCATAATCCAAAATACCATCGTGGTCGCTATCACCGGTATTGGGATCAGTACCTAATTTTGCCTCTTCTTCGTTGCTCAAACCATCTTGGTCAGCATCAGTCTTACGCGCCTCCGCCATGGCCTGATTAAGAACGTTTAATTCCGCTTGGCGCGTTTGAGCTTCCGTGTCAACATCTGCAACATTTGATTTTGAATTTTTAAAAAATATTAACCAAACGCCTATTAGTAACGCTACAATAAAAATTAAAATGATGATAATATTTTTTTTGCTAAACATAATCCATTAACTAATAAGGATAACTAAAGTCTAACCAACCTTCAGTAACGAAACGATTAAGATTGGTGTCGTATAAATTTTCCAGACCAGCAATTTGATCGTAAGTACTTTTGGAATGGAAATTAAGCACATGCCAAACGCTCGCCTCGTTATTATCCGACCGCCTGGCTTTGCTTAATTCATAAGTGCGATAAGGAAAACTGAAACGACGGCCATCGCGAAATTCCGTAGACACGACACCACTCACGATAATATTATCTTCGGACGTAGGGTCGCCATGATTATCCGGCAGATAAATATCCACTTTGGCGTTTTGATAATCGCTAATCCGCCGACCGTCCGCGGTACGCACATAAAATATATAATCTTTTATCCCAGCATCAAAATTATTAACATCAACGGTAAAAGTATATTCCGCGGTACGCGATAACAAACTTTTAAAACCGTGATACCAAATACCGGATCTTCTTTCACCAATATTGTTAAAATATGCGCGACCAATAACAGGGTTAAAAGCCGAATACTCCAATGGCGCTCTGCCGACCGCTGTTAAAAATCCGGCCACTAATCCATCGGTGGAAGCCCGGCCTTTATCATTCCAACTCACCACCACCCGAATATGCCCGGGGGTGGTGGTGACAGACAACCGCGGTGATAACAATAAATCATATTTACCGGAATCAAGCGCGCCGGCGGAGGTGACAGGGAACAATTGGCGTCTGATTTCATTATGCGGGTCAGAGGGGTTCAACTCATTTTGATAGCCATTAATAACCAAATAAGAGGAGCCCCGTCCGCTACTGCTACCGGAGGCGTAACAACGTTCGTCGGGATTAATTTTGGCCGACACACCCGTGCTATAACAATCAACGGGATCGCGCAAAGTATAAGAATTATACGTGCCCATAGAAAGCGGAAAAGTGGCACAGCCAACTAAATTGGCATTAAAAATATTAAAATAGGTGCCAGCGGGACTAGCCGATGGATGGTACGCCGGGTAAGTATAAACAGAGGGAGGAGTGTAAACCAGCTGGATATGACCATCATAGGCACCGGGATCATTACCTACTGGCCGTTGTTGGGCATAAAGCGGATTGGTACTTGCCGGTTCTAACACATTCACAATATAACCGCTCACGGTAACCCCATCCGGACTATTGCCACCGCAAGAGGCGCAATTATCCTCCACTGCCAAACAATTAGAACTGCAAGCGCGTGTGCCGGTTTGACGTGGCACTCCTTTTTTGACTGTGGCATCAGCATTGACATCCGTCATCCAATTAGCCCAAATGTTGGCTTGTAAATTAATATTATAATTGATTTCATCAGAACATAATTTAACTGTGTTGCCATTATAAGTTCTATTATAAGAACCTCCAGCTAAGGGCGAAGTAGAAGTAACATAAACAGTGCTTGCATTTTTTTCGCACACTTCCGGCCCATTAATCACCCCATCACCGCAATAACCGGCCGGCTCTTTGGAAATAATATTGCGGCAATCAGAGGAACAATAACTGCAAGACCGATTATAGCCCGAGGCACAAGGCACGCCATTATCAACGCCGTTGTCGCACACCTCGTCTTCCCCTACCGCGCCATCGCCACAGTTGCGCGCGATTGGTATCGGTGCCACCTCATCATTTAAAGTACAAAGCCATTCAGCGGCTGAACCGGCAATAGAGGTTATTTCAGTGTCATTTAAAGCGTGGTTATAGTAGGCCAAATTGTCCATTTCGCCTTTAAAGTAGTTATCAAGATCAATAGTTGAGGGAGTAACATCATTTCCAACAAACAATTGACTATCTGAAACAAACATATTAAAATTCTCGCCACTCCCTTGTTGGGTGCCGTTAATATATAAATTAGCGCTAGCACCGTCGTATGTAGCAATAATATTAGTCCAAACATTAAGCGGCACAGAGCCAACTACAGAAGTTTTTGTCCCATGACCAAGACCATAAAACTGGAGTATCGCATACCCTTTGGACCCATCAGTAGCAACAGCCTTATTATAGCGATAGTTCAAAGCAAAACCTTTGTCGTCGTCATGCTTTTTGGTAATAATAGTAGCAACATCATTCACGTCAGCACCGGTTGGCTTAATCCAAACACTAATAGAAAATTGGTTGCCATTAAAATCGGGATTACTTGTGAGAACAAAGGAATCATTAATGCCATCAAATTTAACAGCTTTTCCAAAACCAGGTCGTCCATCTACTAAAATAGGACAATCTGATTCAGTACTACAAAATACATGATACTGGGCGCGTGAATCAGGAGAGTAAAAATTGAAACTATCAGAAGGAAGCGGGATGGGTTTAATATCATTAAATTTCCAGCTAGAAATGGCTAAAGTGTTATCAGTACTACACGAATTACAAACTTTTGTGCCGGACAAACCGTTAATTGAACAGGATTGATTGCTCTCACATTCTTCGCCATTGGCCGCGTCCACAGCGCCATCACCGCAATAAGCGCCAAAACCGGAGCAGTCGGAACGACAAGATTGGTTCTTATTTAAAGCATACGGTGAACATGGGCCAGTTGCCAGTGGAGTGACATTGGCGCTAACCGCGAATCGGCATTTCCCAGCCTTATTATCACAAAATTCCGATGGCTCGTTCAAAGTATCATTACCACAAGTTGAAGCAACGTGTCCGACACAATCAGTATCACAATGCCCAGCTCGGCCGTTCAAGCCAGCGCCGTCATCACAAACTTCGCCCGGGTCAATATTGCCGTTGCCACAATTACGGGCAACACACGGACCGGACTGGTCGGCACCCCACGTGCAAGTAACCGGCTGACAAGTTCTATATACTTGGGTCGCGCTCGAACCAAAGCCGCTACACTCGGCGTCATAACTTATTGCCCCAACCGGCTCACACTCTTCTCCTTGATCTAAATTCAGTTGACCATCACCGCAAACTCCGTGAATGGTTTGAATTTCATTGCCCTGCAAACAAATGCCATATCCGGGTGATACCAAATCATAAAAGCTTAACGGGGCCTCCAAACCAACTTGGAACGGATTTAGGAAAAATTTATTTTTAATTAAATCCCAATTGGTCAAAATAAGCGTAGGATTTTCCATTTGCGCACGCACTTGATAACCGGCCGAACCATAATTAGTCACATAACGATAAGCTAAAGAATCGGGGTTACAAGCAAAACTAAAGCGCCTATCTTCCGTAGACCAACCAGTGGTGGAATTATGTAAAACACAAGTATCAGTTGGGTTATCAGCAGTAACGCATTGGCTATCCAACAAACAATAACGGGCAGTGTCAATCTTACAGGTTCCGGCCGGGGCCACTGAATTCAGATTGGCTGGGTCACGCGGTAGTTGCTTGCCTAATAAATTACCCAGAGTGCCCCAAGACGGCCAAGTACTGACAGTTTGTCCGGATAAATAACTACCTTCAGTTAATTTAGGATAATATCGGCTGGCCGAAACAGAAGCGCTCTTGAAATAATAATTATTAATAAGACGCGTCATACTCTGCAAATCGCGCAAACGCTGATAATTGCGTTTTAATTTATCAGTTTGTACCGCGCACACCGTAGCTCCGGTAACACCCGCGCAATCAAAATCAGTGGTACAAAGCTTGGGATTATTAAATGACGGAGTGTGGGAGTTAACACCACAAACACCATAATTGGTAAGATTGGTGTTGAAATTTAAATTACTTAACATCTGCTCAAATACTTTGCGCATGCCGGCGCCAGAGTTAATATTTAAACTAAACAAATAAATGTCGGAATAAAGTACGCCATTGTATGGATGGCTGGGGTCGTGTTCTGTGTAATTCAAGGCCTCAATATAATAATTGTTGCCGGTACTGTCGGCCAGGGCATCATAACCGCCAATTTTAATAGAGTGGAAATCACCGGAAATACGAGGGGTTTGTTTATTCATCCAGTCCGCCAATGTTGAGAAATCGGGGTTAGCAAAAATTTGCACCCCAATCGCATCAGAGGTGTGGCCGTACTTATCTGTGAAAATAAACCGTTTGAGCGAAGTAGTGGCAGAAACAATTGTAGAACTAACTTGTACGGCCGAGCGTAAAAATGGCAAATCGTCATAAGTGCCCAAAGCGCCATTATCCGCGCAATAATATGTGGAAAAATTATAATAGCCATTAGTATCACTCGTGGTTATTGACGCTGGAATGGCCGTATTATCAAAAACGTCATTTACTAAATCGTAACCGTCATTGTTATTGACTTTATCTTCATACGGAAAAATTTTATAACGATTGCCATCTTTTATTAAATCTTTCGGTGGCCACGGATTAGAACACAAAAATACAATAATATGCGAATTACCACTGGCTACCACTTCGCGTTCGCCAGTATAATTATTTTCAGTAATATTAGCGCTCGCGGCTAAATCAATTTCACCATTACTATTGCCGGCAGTTATTTCGTTAGTATCAGCGGTAGTGGAAGTCAAAGCCACCAAAAGATTGGCCGGACCCCAAAGATAATTCCAATAATAGGCCTGCGGTATAGGCTGGATAATTTGCGTGCGGCCATCGCTGTCCAAAGCGGTGTGAGCTTGCGCCCAAAGGGTAGTGGTGGAATTACGAATGCTGAAGAAATATTGATTAGGCGTAACCGAAACACTATCTACTTCACAAATTTTATCAGAGGTTTTAAAACTCCAATTGGTAGTCGTCGCGCTCTCCGGCCTACCAATACTAACTCCACGCGTATCCTTAACCTCATCGGTCAAAATTATCTTATAATCAGTATTAAAACTCAAAGGCCGATTTAAACGCACGACAACCGTAGAAGTTGATACTACATTCGCCTCGTTAACTTGATCAACCACATCCGCCAGACCAATATCATTTCCCGCGCACCATTTTACAGTGGTCTCGGCTTGTGCCGAACTGCTACCCAAAAGATTATTCACAAAATAAGTGAGTCGTTGCCAGATACGCTGATACCACGGCTCTTGGCTGTTAACCTCTTGGCTACCGGCCACTACCAAACTGGTAACATCACTCGCGCCAAAACAGTAGTCATCCTCTGCCCTAAACCAATCGGAGACGTCAATGATTCTAAATTTATCATCAACCGCGTCAATTCCATCACTCACAATATAAAGTTTATTTTGGCTATACTTTAAATTCCTTATTACGGTACTTTCCCCAAAATTAAAATTGCCCACTTCCGGTAAAACCGTGTTAGACAAATCAAAAATCCGAATGCGGTCGTTTAAACCGACAAAAGCATATTTACCGCGGACATCCACTGTGGACACTGAGGCAGAATTATTAGAAGCCAGCACTGCGGGTGAAAGCGTCGGGTCGGAAACATCTAACAAAGATAACCCTTTGCCAGAACCGACGACTAATTTTTCTCCATACCAAGACAAACCGCGGGGCACGCCCAACACATTGGTTCCAAGCAACGTGCCGGAATTAACATGCCAACTGGACGACTCTCCGCTGACATCAATGATAAATATACTACTTGTCGGCAAGGATACATCCCCTTGGTGAATATAAGCGTGGTTGCCTTTTACAGTAATAGCACTTTCTTGATAAGTAGCATCGCTATACTGTAATTCAGCTAACTTATTACCACTCACCGCGTCCAGCACAGTAATCGCCCCAATATCTCGGTAAACCACATAAACTCGGCCATTATCAACAAAAATACCGGATATTTGCGCGTGATCATGGGCAACGTATCTTTGTTTGGCCCCTGGCGCCGCGATATCGGAAACATTTACATAGGTTACTCCACCTTCATTATCACCAACATAAGCTACCAGATCAACTCCAACTCGAGAAACAGTCATAACATTCGGACTAGTGAAACCAACAATTGAAGCTTGGTGGATATAATTAGTTGATGATGCGATATTAATTATTTCTATCGCGCCATCATCGCGAGCAAGCACAAAAGCATAATCACCAAAAATTGATACAAAATTCGGGTTGGTTAATTGTACCGAGGCACGGTTTTCAGTTAACGCACTGCCCAACAATCTCATACTGGGCGCTGGCCGAAGAGCCAAATCAACCTTACGCGCAATTAGTAAATGTCCGGTCAAACTTTCTTTACTAATGGAATGGTCAAAACTGGCGGCAATATAGGTATTAGGACACGCATTACAGGCGGGATTAGAAGAACCGGCAACACAAGCCAAAGTTGAAGTTGTACCGGGATAAACAGTGTTTAATTTAGGCCGGGCATAGCAACAAGAATCAGCGCCGACGCCAAAACTGGTATCGCCGTCATTGGCCACCGCGCACTCAGCGTCAGAAGAATAGCCACATTGAATTCTAAACTCGCCACTGCCGGATTTATTACCACCGCCGGTCAAATTAGTAATGGCGCTAATATCGGCTACTTGCGCCGGCGGATCCAGATCGGTATGAACCGGGCCATTGCCCACTGCGCGCGCTAAAACCCACGGATCAAACATGGTCGCGCCCGAACGGGTGATTGTAAATGTTGAATCATTTTCACAAAAATCTTCTTCACCAGTACCCACCTGCTGATCTCCGCAAACTGACGGATTATCATAGTAGAGGGAGGAACCGGCCCAAAGACCACTGTCTGAACAGTCAACATCGCCACGCGTACATTCACCGCTTTTTTTCAAACAAAATTGGTCACAAGTTGTCGGCAAAGCTGAGAC
>Ga0208246_1001282_pt1 | contig 14615 bp, 12 predicted proteins | sample RifOxyD2_FD_184039 | JGI IMG/M metagenome (GOLD analysis project Ga0208246, IMG submission 184039) | Soil microbial communities from Rifle, Colorado - Rifle Oxygen_injection D2 (SPAdes) | ecosystem: Environmental > Terrestrial > Deep subsurface > Rock core/Sediment | place: Rifle, Colorado... | reverse complement strand
GGCCGAGCAGACCGCCCCGGCGATTTTTGCCCAACTTGGGATGGGACAATCACTCACTTCCCCTCCCTCGACAGGGGGAGGGCGAGGGTGGGGACTCGGCGATCGCCCCGAGCCAAAAGAAAAAGTGCGAGTGACGGGTGATATGGTAGAAATTATCGTGCCAGAAAAAATGCCACCAGCACTGGCGCAAAGTTTAAAAGAAATTCTAGCAAAATATCCGGGGGATAAGGTGGTTTATTTATTGGCCGGTGAAAAAAAAATAAAGACCTCTTTTAGGGTGGCAATTGACGGGGGGGTGTTTAAAGAATTAGAGAATCTTGTTTAATAAGAGGTTTTTTGTTATAATAAATACAGGGTAGTTAACTAGTTTATTTTTATTGTAATTATATGTCAAAACTAACACCAGGTGAACGTATTGAGCGGGGGACAGAAGTCGATGTAAATGGGCCAGATGAAATGGATCAATTAATTGCGGATGCGGAAATGGCAGCGCGGGAAGCGCAACAGTTGGCCGTGACCGAAGAAATAGCGACAACGCGAACAAAAAAACAATCTTCCGCTGAATCCGCGACGCGCGTCGAAGAATTACAACAATGGTATGCCGGATTAAGGGCGGACGATGCTTTTGTTGCGGATTACGCGTACGAACAGGTTTTTGTAGCCGCTGAAGCTGAAACCGGCATTGCGACGTCGGAAAAAATCCACGGAATAATAGTCGCGTTAAAGAAAGCCGGGGATGCGTTAAAAAATATTGGAGCGGTTGAACCCAAAACCGACGCGCTATTGAACAAAATGGACGCATTGCAGAAATTGCATGATAAACTTTTTGAGCAGATACAGGCCGCGGCGGTGGACGTTTTGGACGCGGTAAAGCAGAAGTATAAGGGCGAGGAAACAGATTTTGAAAAGCGCTACCAGACACTAATCAACAGTCCATTGGTGCGGGGCGTTGAGTTTGATCCCAACAGTCCGGAGGCGCGTGAACGAGCGTTAAAACAAGAGATTGTAGAAGTATTATTGCGGCCAGTGGCGGAAAATCGTTTAAAGGCAATTGAGAAGATGATTGTGGACGCGCAGGCGAGGATTGAACAAATAGAAGATAAAGTATATACAAACATGGATCGGTTGCGTTCTCCTGGTGGCTATGAAAACCAGCAAAGTAAAAAAGCAGAGGCGTTAAGTATTGCTCGTGATTTAGGATTGGTTAGTAAAGATGATTCTCGTAATTATGGAAACGATAATTTTACAGTGGCTGATTTAAATAGGTTAGCGTCTGATAAAACCAAGTCGCTCAGTGAATCAATCCGCATGCTTGAGTTAATTCTCGCCAGAGAGCGATTGGCATTTGAAGTAAATCGCATGGTGGTTGAAGACGCTATTGACGATGAGCACGATGAGGATGAGCACGATGAGGATGTTTTACGCGAGGCAATGGTGGAGCTACGTACTTTTTTAACTATATTACGCAATAACAGTAACCCGAATAGAGATTTTAGTAGAGATGTGCCTCCTCCCCAGAGTGGGTTGGCCGTCAAAGTTTTGGCGCAGTACCAGCAATTTGCTGTTTCGACGTCTGGCGGATCTATCGGCCAAAATTCTATTTATGAAATTCACGCTCTTGACCCGGGGGCGCAACTTCTTGGCCAGACGGGAATTAGCCGGGAATATCCTAGGGAGACCAGGGAGGAAGGGTATTTGCGCCACCAATTGCGAAAGCTTAATTTGCAGTCGCGATTATCCGGAGTTGATATCGAAAATCCGTTGTTGCGTTATTTTGATATTCAGAGTTTGACCCCAGGGTCATTACGTGGTGATTATAACCAAATAGCTAGACAACATAAAGATAATAAAGAAAAGCGTCCAGAACCAGAAGTTGCCAAATTTTTGGCAGAATTTCCAACCGCAGAATCTTTTTTAAAGCATATGTTCGCCGGGCAGGGCAAACTATTTAATTTGCGTCGCGCTTATAATAAAGTTGACGCGGGTTTGAGCAACAAAAAAAATGTGGCGGCCGTACCAGAGGGGTTAATTGAAGTGGGGTGGACTGAATCAACATTAGGGGCATTAGTGGAGCCGGGACAAAACGCGCGTGGGGTGGATGGTAAATACGCGCGCCTTTTGGAACATTTATCAGAACCGCAGCTTGAGGCCGAACGCGCGTTTGATATTCGTGGCGAACGGGGTGAATTTAAGGTATATACCATAGAACAAGCGGTAGATCTTTTGCGCCGGGCTCGTCGGGATGTAAGGGCGCTCGTGGGCGACTCCGATCGTGAGACCAAAAATGTGAAAGCGGATAAAAATAAAGATGAAATCAAAATTGCCGGTTTGTCAGCAGAGGTGGACGCTTTGAAAGAGAAGTTGGAGAGTGCGCTTGGAGATGTTAGGCAAGCTGGGAAATCTGTTACGATTGCCAACAAAGAACGAGATCAAGCTAAAGAAGCGGCTGATCGTCATCAACGTAATGTTGGCACACTTCAGCAAGCCAACAAGCGACTAGAGAGCCAACTAGAGGGCAGTGTGCAAAGCGTATTGGCTGGTCTGAAGAGCGCGTTAGAGGCAAAACCTGGATTTTTAGGGGGTGAAAAAGATTTGAGGACTGCGGTTGAAAGGTTGGTGCGACAGCTTGAGAAATAATTTTGTTATTCTATTTCCCAATTCGGGTCAGCATTAAGAATTCGCCAATCGGTGAATTCTGTTTTTGTAACCTTAATTTTGAATTTGATTTAAACTTCTGATTGACTGATTTTCGTGAGTCCTTCGAATGCACTCGGCGAATAAAGAAGTAACTGAGACGACCTCTTTATTTTTTAAATTCTTTTTATCGGTTGGGATGGTATCGGTTATTACAAAACGGTTAATCTGAGAATTGTTAAGCGTTTCTATTGATCCAGCCCCTAAAACAGCGTGGGTGATACAAGCGTCAACCGACACCGCGCCGGCATGATTTAGCAGATATTCCGTGTCTTTGATTAAAGTGCGTCCGCTGGACATTTCGTCATCAACAATTAAAACTTTTTTTCCGCGCACATCACCCACCACGCCTTTGATAGTTGGTTTTTCATCATTGGATTCGCGTCTTTTGTCCATAATGGCCACCGGCAGATTTAGGCCATCGGCGTATATCTTCAGCAGTTTGGCTGCGCCTGCGTCACCAGCTACCAGGGCATAATTATTTAGATCCCAATTTTTTGTTAGATATGAAATAATGCTGGGAGCGGACAATAAATGGTCGCATGGGACCGAAAAGAATCCTTGAATTTGTTGGGAGTGCATTTCCATCATTAGTACTCGGTTGGCCCCAGCTTTTTCTAGTAGATCGGCCATCAAGCGCGCACTAATACAAACGCGCGGTTGGTCTTTCTTATCAGAACGGACATACGGAAAATAAGGCATAACAGCGGTAATTCGGCCGGCCGAAGCGTCTCGCAAGGTGCGAATATACATTAATAATTCCACAATATGAGCGTCCACTGGTTCACAACTGGTTTGAATAACGAAAACATCGTCGCCTCGCACCGGTTCTTCAATCGTAACAAAGCGATTATCATTGCTAAACACAAAACTTTCGGAACGTGACAGCTCTGTCCCAAGATTTTCACAGATTTTTTGGGCGAACTGTGGGTGAGATGAAGCGGAAAAAATTTTCAACATAACGCGATATTTTAGATATTAGTATTATAACTCCCAATTGGGGTTGGTGACAAGCGTATGCCAATCGGCAAATTCCTTTTTTTGTGCTTGGTAATATCCAGCGACAGCAATCATGGCGGCATTGTCCATGCAGTATTTTAAATTTGGAATCAACAATCGCATCTCTCCCCCTGCCCGAGAGGGAGATAAAGAGGGGGTGGGAGCAATCGCTGTTGCGAGTGTTTCACGCAATTTTTTATTGGCCGCGACACCACCGCCTAAGATTATTGTTTTTGGATTGTGGAGCTTGACGGCTTTTAAAGTTTTGCCTACCAAGACATCAACAATTGCTTGTTCAAAAGACGCGCAGAAGTCGTTGACACTCGGTTTGTCATTGCGAGGAGTGAAACGACGAAGCAATCCCATGACTGTTGGCCAGAGATTGCCGCGCTCCCTACGGTCGCTCGCAATGATAGTGCCGGCGAGTTTATTATCGCGCAACCAATACAGAGCCGCTGTTTTTAATCCGGAAAAACTAAAGTCCAAATTATTTTCTTTTAACATCGGCCGCGGAAAATCAATCGCGTCTGTTCGTCCGGTTTTTGCCAACTCCGAAATTTTTGGTCCACCAGGGTATTCTAACTCTAAAAGTTTAGCCACTTTATCAAAACATTCACCGGCGGCATCATCACGCGTAGCGCCGATTTTTTCATAGTCATTTGGGCCAGCCATAAAAATTAATTCGGTGTGCCCACCGCTGGCGATAAGAGCGAGGGCGGGGTAGTTGATTAGCTGTTTAGCTGTTTGGCTGTTTAGCTGTTTGGGCTCGGCCTCTGGTTGGCCGTTTTGTTCGTTTGTTGCAGTATTGTAGTGTCGCAGTGCTGTAGTGTCGCAGATTTCTACACTGTGCGCGTGTCCCCAAATATGATTAACACTAATAAGCGGGACATCCCACACTAAGCTCAAAATCCGGGCTGCTTCCACGCCGACAATCAACCCGGTAATCAATCCCGGTCCAGCCGTAACAGCAATAGCATCCGGAATCACGGCGTTTCCCTCCCTTTTTAAAAAGGGGAGGGCGAGGGTGGGGGCTCGCAACACCTCCTCAATTAAAGGTACAATTTTTTCCGCATGTGCTCGTCCGGCCAATTCCGGTACTACTCCACCGTACTTTTTGTGCAAGTCAATTTGGGAAGCTGTCACTTCCTTAATAACAAAGCAGCCCTTTGGAGAACAATCCAAAAGGGCCACTGAGGTGTCGTCGCAGGATGATTCAATTCCAAGAATAAACATATAGTGACAGGGGCGGGGATTGAACCCGCGACCTTAGGGTTATGAATCCTATGCTCTACCAACTGAGCTACCCTGTCGTCGTAGATATCTGTTTAGTCAAACAATCCGGTCGTATTATACCCTAAATTCAGCGAAAGTCAATCTTTGGGTTTTACTTTATATTCTGTCTGGAAAATCCGAGATAATGCCGTCTATTTTTAGTTTTTTAGCGCGATTAATGCCACGTTCGTTGTTTACTGTCCAAGCAAAAATTTTTATCCCTCGTTTTCTCCAAGTTTCCAACCCGCGTTTTTTCATTAACCGTCGGTAAATGTGCAATGAATAAAGATTTAATTTTTTTGCGCGTCGAGCCACGTTAACAGTATTGCGTAAACATAAAAGTCCAATTCTTATTTTAGGATTTATTTTTTTGATTTTGGTTAATTGCTTGATATTAAATGATGCCAAGATAAAATGACGGACTGACCATTTTTTTGATTTTATAGCTTTTTCGATTGTGGACAAAATTAAGTCAGTAGCGTCGGCGGTTTTTAAATGCAAATTTATTAAGCAACGGCCGTCCACAATTTCAAGAGCTTCGTCTAGTGTTAATATTTTTTGACCATCAATCGTTTGGTGGCTCTTAATTTTAGATAATGCTAGTTTGCTGATTAAACCTATGCCATTAGTGATGCGGTTAATTGAGCGATCATGACAAATAACCAGTTCGCCGGTGGCACATTGGCGTACGTCCAACTCAATCATATTAAGGTGCATTTCTAATGCTTTTCTAATCGCAGCCGCAGTGTTTTCAACAGCATGTCCTCCGGCACCGCGATGACCAATTCTATACATAAAATTTATTTGAATTTGTGGATTTGTTGCTTCAATTATACCAAAATATATTGTTTATTTCAACTTAATTTACGTCAGGCAGAATTTCAATCTTCCCGGTAATATCGCTTAAAAAATGAATTTCCGGCCCATTTTTTGCTTTGAATAATTTAAAATTATCATTAAAATCATCAGGGATAATTTGCTTGCCGGTATAATGCGAAGTTTCAAAATAGGGGAGTTGGCCGCGAAATTCTTTTTTTCTTCGCAGTTGTCTCATAATTATTTGGCCGGCAGTGATGCTCGTGCGTAAATGATCGGTCCCTGGTACTGGCATAGCGTGGGATAAATAGTGGAGTGTAACATTTTCTTGACGTAAGCAGCGGTATAAATCAGCCAATATCTCGACGTTGTCATTAATACCTTTTAATAAAACCGTTTGATTATATACACCGATACCGGCTCGGCGCAATTGGCGAATAGCATTTAGTGCTTCAGCCGACAATTCTTGCGGATGATTAAAATGCACCCCAATTTCAATACTAACACCCCGTTCGCGTCCTTTAATTTTCCAACTGTCGGTTTGAATTTTTGCCAAAGTATTAACAAATTTTTCATCTATTCTAAACGGATTATGCAAAAGTGCGCGGGTGTTTAAACGAATAGTGGAAATGTGAGGGATTTTTACAATTTGTCCTAAATAGTGAAATAATAATTGATCAGGAATTATCATCGGATCGCCACCACTAATCAAAATTTGGCGCACATTTGGTTTGGAGTTAATGGCGTCCAATGCTTTTTTAAATTGGATGGGCCCGATAGCTGTACGCACACTACGGCGCAAAGTTCGTTCTTTTTCAAAACAAAATCGACAAAAGGCATTGCAGGTGCTCGCTAAGCGCAATAAAATTATGTCTGGATATTTTTGTTGGATAAAACGATTGGCGCCGTCGGCAAAATCGTTTGGTTGTTCCCACACTTTATTGATAGTGTAGCGGTCAGGTTTAAATTCAGCTTCGTCTGGAATATGTTGTAAGCGAATCGGGTCAGTCGGGTTTTTCCAATCAATTAAAGATATTAAAAAAGGCGTAAGACGCACGGCGTCTAAGCCCGGTTCAGCCAGTTTGGCAAAAATAGCCATTAATTTTTTGGCTTCAGATTTTGGTAAATTGGCCACTTGGCATAACTCTTGGGCGGTATTAATGTTATTGGCCAATTGCCAACGCCAATCGTGCCACTGGGCGGCAGTGACACCTTTATTTTTATAATATTTAGGGATATTTGATGGCATATTATATTGGTAGGCATATTTTATGCTAATTTTGGTGATTTGGCAAGGGCGGTATCATTGATATCGTAGACTTTTTTGGTATGTGTTATAATATAGCATGTAATTCACTAATTTAATTTTTTATGGTAGACACGAACTTCGCTTTATTTTTTCTGCGCATGATAAATTGGGCTGGGAATTTGATTTGATAATTTTATCGGTTTTAGTGGCGCTGTTGGCGTATGGCCCGGGGGCGTGGGCGGTGATGTCGTAAGTTTAAATTAAAAAATAAAAATACTCAGTTTGCGCTGGGTATTTTTGTTAAAGATTATGCGGTATTTCTTTATAACTCAACTTCTTGCCAGAGGCTGGTGGTGGCACTGTCCCCGTAGGTTTTGCCGGGGCGATTTTTTTGTACGATAAGACGTCCGTCAAATCTAATCATTCCCCGCCAGGCATGGGTAGTGGGTAATTTATCCTTCACAAATTCAGAATCAGGTATCACATCGCAATCTTCAGAATTTTTTAAATCCAAAAATTTTTTTGAACGCCCCGTATTTGTGTATGAGCGACTGTCTATGAGTAATTGCCCACTTTCTTCCGGCGTCAATTTGAGTAGTTCCAAGACCTCGTTAAACATTTTTTTTGTTTTTTCAATCCAAAGTTTACTTTGTGAGTCCGAATTTCCTTGTACAGAAGCAGTGATTCTCCCGTATGGGAGAGCTGTGCGTAGGACTTGTAGCGTTTCTAGATAAGAATCTTTATTAATGTGTGGAGGGATATTGCCGCGCGAGCGCGCGCTGTCAACGGTCAACACAAATAACGGTACTATACCAACACGCATCAATTCAGTAATCTGTTCAAGCTTTTTCCGCATGTCCGCGTGCTTGACCCAAAGCCCATGGCTGATTGCGATAACTTGCGATTTGCCGTTGCTTAATTCAAAAACCATTTTGGCGAAGTCAGCGAAATTAGCCGCGCGCAATGGTTCGGTATTTACGTGTGTGGTTACATATTTATTGAATAAATCAATTAATTTTACGCCGGTTGTTTTGTCTTGTCGGATGAGGTATTTTTTTAGAGCCAAGGGATCGGCGGACTGCACCGTAAGTTGACTGCGGTCGAAATCTTCATAGGCGCCGCAATGTAGACATGCTTCAGGGCAGCCGCGAGTTGTCTCAACCATATCAATCTTTAAGCTATTTTTTATTTCGGCTAAATTCATATAAAATATGGTGATGATTAATTTATGAGGTATTATATACCATATTATTTATATTATTCCGTTTTTTTTAACAATTCATAGTAAAATAATGGCTTTCTTTAGTGTAAAATTATCTATTACTGGATTATTGTCAAAGATATATTGACACAAATTTTAAAGTAAGATATACTATAATTTATATGCATGATATTTTAAAAAAAATTGGCCTCGAAGATGCCGATGCAAAAATTTATTTATCTTTATTACAGTCTGGGCCGTCAACGGCAACAGAGATAGCTCGTAAATCCGGTGTCAGCAGAACCTTGTCTTACCATATTTTGGAAAAATTGGGTTGGTTGGGCCTGGTTAACAGGGCTTCCGGCAAAGGAAAGAAGCTGCAATTTTTTGTGGAACATCCAAAGAATCTCATACGATTTGTAAAAGATAAAAAGAATGTTTGGGAAAGCAGGATGGAAGAGGTGCAAAATAGTTTGCCGGATTTTATTTCTTTGTATAAAACTGCCGAGAAACCCACGGTGCGTTTCCAAGAGGGGATAGAAGGAGTAAAAAATATTTATTGGGAAACACTCGGGTCTAAGACCGAAATATTATCAGTTTTAGATTTATGGCCTTGGTATACGCCCGAACTAAATCTCTATAAATGGGGGCGAGAGTACACTAGAGAAAGAAGCGCGAAAAAAATACACGAGAGAGTGATGGTTTTAGACACTCCTGAAGGGCGCGACTGGATGGAGAACTATAAAGGTTCGTATAAATACACTAAGTATCGTTGGATAAAACCAGAGCAGGTTCCAATGATTAAAGATTTAGGTGGAGAGATTAATGTTTATGAAAATAAGGTAATGATGGCCTTGTTTAAAAAACCCGTGCCAATAGGCGTAATGATTGACAGCTCGGCCCTGGCCAATATATTAAAGGCGATGTTTGAATTGGCCTGGCAAGTGGGAGCGCCAGCACATGGCAATAAGAATGCTTAAGTCGCCGCTTGTTTTGGGGAATTTTACAAATAAAATAACTGGTATTAAGCCAGTTATTTTTATTTTATTTGTGATCCCATCGGGAATCGAACCCGAATTTTCGCCTTGAAAGGGCAACGTCCTAACCGTTAGACGATGGGACCAGTTTAAATTTTGTCGTTTTTATTTATCAATCTCTCAATGGCTTTTCTGCTCTTCCAATTTTTTATTTGATATTCGCGGCTCTGTGCTTCCCCTCTACTGTTGTATTGCTCGGTGTATTTAAGTTCAAATGGCAGCTTGTTTTTTGTTGATTTTACTTTTTTGTTTCTATGCTCGTTTATTCTATTTTCTAAGTTAGAGGTGCTCCCTATATAGTAGCTTTTGTCATTTAGTTGCAATATGTAAATATGACACATATATAGACGATCCCGATTTTGTACCGATTTTGTACCGATTTTGCTTCGGCAAAATCGAGTATCCACGATTTCAGTCAATACTGAAATCGGGACAAAATCGAGGATGCTCGATTTCGACCGAAGTCGAAATCGGCATGGGACCAGTTTTGGCAATGACGATATTATACTCGTTTTCTAAAAAAAGTCAATTGCTGGGCCTGGGGCGGAAAAATCCCCAAAAATACTTATCCACTCCTAACCTTTGACAGCTATTTGCGTTTTCCTTAATAAAACTGTATAATATCTTCGACTACCATTAGTCAATTAGAATATTTATTCTTAATTTTATTCTTATGGCAGGAATGACCAAGTCAGCTCTGTTGGCCGCTTTAGCGGAACAGACAGGTTTAGCCAAAAAAGACGTCGTTGGTTTTATGGACGCCTTTACCGCAATGGCCTATAAAGAGGTCAAAAAAGCTGGTGTATTTGTAGTACCGGGACTCGGCAAATTGGTGAAAGTTCACCGCAATGCTCGTCAGGGTCGCAACCCGGCTACTGGCGCCACCATCCAGATCCCAGCCAAGACCGTGGTTAAATTCCGCGTGGCCAAAGCTGCTAAAGAAGCTGTATTGTAATTCGTTAAATTGCAACAATTAAAAAAGCCCTCGGCAATCGGGGGCTTTTTGTTTTATTAAATATTTTTTAGAAGTTTTAGTCGGTTATCAAATCCAGGCAATGATTTAAAGTAAGCGATAAGGCGCAGTAGTCCGGCAATACGTCCGCCGACCTTAAAATTAAGGGCAGTGCCTAGGGCCGTGCCTTTGCCGGTCATAATTAAAAATCCCCGCATTTTAAAATTGTTTTGCGACATTTTTTGATTATGAATAGTGGCAATGATATTATCAGCGCATAATTTTCCTTCATATTCAGCCGCTTGCGCGGTTTTGATGTTTGGAGAGCAATTAACATCCCCAGCTGCAAAAATAATTTTGTCTGGTGATTGTAGGAATTCATCGACCGCCACAAAGCCACGTTCATTTAGTATATTTTTAGGTGCGAAACTAGTGTTTGGCATGCCACCAGCAGTTAAAATATTTAATTCTCCCTCATGTAAATCTTGCCCGCACATTACCCCGTCCGGGCATAAACGAGCGATTGATTCATTGGGCATAAAATTTATACCCTGCTTTTTTAAGGTTTTTACCAGTGCCTCCGCTAGCCAGGCGGGGTTGTTTCCCATGGGCGCGGGTTGATTGTGAAATAAATTAATTTGCCATTTTTTGGTTTTGCTTTTGAGATAGGCGGTTAAAGCCAAAGCAATTTCTATTCCGGTCGCACCCGCGCCAATCACATTGATCGTGATAGGCAGGTTTGAGTTAATTTTATTTTTTAAGTAAACACTTAATTTTTCCACATCGGCCACGGTTTTAAAAAGAATACTATTTTCCATACCACCATCAATCGGCATACGCCCATCTAAGCCGGTGGCAATTAGCAAATAATCGTAGGGGAAAGTGGCCTTTTCTCCTGTGATTGTTTTATTAGTTGGGTCTATTTTTATAATTTTTTCCGCAATCAATTCAAAATTTTTATATTTCAAAAGCGGTTCGTAAGAAAAAACCGCCAAATTGCGATTGTTTTTAATCAAAGCGTCCGGTAAAAGCGGGGAAAATTCAAACACCGCCCGCGGATTAAACATGGTAACGCTAAAATTATTTTTTAAAAGTTTTAAACCGGCCGTGATGCCGGCAAAGCCGCCGCCGATGATTATTATTTTTGGCATAGGTCTATATTTTACCTTGTTATGGGGGAAAAGGCAATTTTGTGTGTTTCGCGTCGCCGTCCCTCCCTTTGTACCTGTCCGCCTTGGGCGGAAAAAGGGGAGGGTAGGGTGGGGTTTCGCCTGTGGTTTGGCCTGTGTGTATGTTGACAAAGATATATATATGGTAGTTTTTATTTTGAACCTACAAACACACGGAGGTGTTATGGATCCGATGGAGTTCATCAAAATGTACTTGAAGCGGGCCGGGGTGAGTGACGAGGTGACGCGGGATACGAAGGTCCCGCCGGAGCTGGTCTTCATGCTCAATATTACCCTGTGTTTCGAATATGGATGTGTCATGTTCTCTAATACAGATGACACGACTGTCGCCAAGCTGGTCGACCAGATCACCCCTCCCAAGGAGGCACAGCACTGAACAGGCCCGACGGTTCAACGACGCGGCCTGGAGAAGCACAAGTATCACCTTCCAGTCCCGTCTATTCTTTAATACGCCGATGAGGCGTAGTGGGGATTAGTGTAATACTGGAAGGTGAAATAATTAAAAACACCCCGACGTAACGTCGGGGTGTTTTTTGTAGTAGATTTTATTTACGCCTTCAACGCATCCTTCAACGCCTTGCCCGCCTTAAACTTTGGCACCGTAACCGCCGGAATCTGAATTTTTTCCGTTGGTTTTTGGGGATTAACACCCACGCGTCCGGCCCGTTTGCGCGCTGAAAAGGCGCCAAAACCGGTCAACACCACTTCCTGTCCGGCTTTTAACGCTTCCGTCACCAATTCCGTAAAAGTATTTAACATGTTTTCAGTTTCCCGTTTGGACATGTTTAACTTTTCGGCTAATTTTTGTGATAGTTCTGCTTTGTTCATAGTGTTAGATATGTTAAGAGTAAATTATTTTGTCATTCCCGGCGTATGCGGGAATCCAGAAGCTTAACTACGCGACTGGATCCCCGTTTTCACGGGGATGACGGTTGTATTATAACATTGTTTAGTATTTTTGGCTATATATAGGTAAAATGATTATCCACAGGGCTTCGTCCCGCTTCGCGGGACTACGCCCTGTAAACTACACTCTATTTATTTTAGTGATTTAGTTTACCCGGCATAGCGTAGCGAAGCCGGGCCCTGTAAACTAATCATTTTTTACCACAACGTAGCACGCAAGCCCTACTTGTAGGGCGTAGCCTTAGCAAAGCCCTATCTCGCATATTCAATCACCCGTGTCTCTCTTATCATCGTAATTCTAATTTCGCCAGGGTATTGCAATTCCTCTTCAATTTTGCGAGCAATGTCTTTGGCTAATTGCACGGCGCCGTAATCATCAATTTCATTTGGCTTGATAAATACACGCACCTCGCGTCCGGCTTGAATAGCATAAACTTTCTCAATGCCCGGGAAGGATGAAGCGGTTCTTTCTAAATCCTCTAAGCGGGTAACAAATAATTCAAAGGTATCACGACGAGCACCTACGCGTGCGCCAGAAATAGCATCTGCGGCTTTAGCGATGCAGGCGTAAATGCTGGTAGGGTGGTCAAGGTGATGGTCACGAGCGGCCTCGCAAGTATCAGCATCCATATTGAATTTTTGCAGAATGGTGTAGCCAATGGCCGGGTGTGCGCCTTGAGTTTCTTGATCCACTGCTTTGCCGATATCATGGAAAAATCCAGCGCGTTTGGCTTTAACCGGGTCAACACCAAGTTCATTGGCAATGACAGCGGCTAATTGCCCAACTTCCATTGAATGGTTCATGATATTTTGTCCGTAAGAAGTTCGGTATTTGAGACGGCCGACAATGCCAACTAATTTCGGGTCAATGCCAGTGATACCCATTTTGTATAAGGCCTCTTCGCCGGCTTTGCGAATGTCAATGGATAATTCTTGCTTGGCTTTTTCTACAAACTCCTCAATACGAGCCGGTTGAATTCGTCCGTCAGCCATTAATTTAGTTAAGGCGATACGCGCAACTTCACGGCGAATGGGGGAGAAACAGGAAATCATAATTGAGTCCGGAGTGTCGTCAATAATTAGTTCACAGCCTGTTAATTTTTCAATGGTTTTGATGTTGCGCCCTTCTTTGCCGATGATGCGTCCCTTCATATCGTCGGACGGTAGTGGCACCATTGAGGCGGTAGTTTCGGCGGAGTGAGATGAAGCATTGCGTTGGATGGCGTCTAAAATTATATCGCGTGCTTTGGCTTCATATACTTCGCTGTTTTCTTTTTCCAATTTAATAATGCGATTCATCAAATCGGTTTTGCTTTCTTCCTCCACCATTTCCAAAAGACGCATCTTAGCTTCTTCTTTGGTTAGTGAGGCGACCGCTTGCAATTTTTCCATCTGTTGGGTTTTGAGTGTTTCAATCTCTATTTTAATTTGTTTGACACGCTCCACTTTCTCCATTAATTTATTTTGATTGTCTTGGAGTTCCAATAGTTTTTGGTCAAACATGGTCTCGCGTTTTTCCAAACGCTGTTGAGCGCTGGCCAGTTCGTTTTTGGCCTGGCGTTCTTCACGCTTGGCCTCGTCCATTAATTGCTGGGCTTTTTCTTTGCCTTGCAAGATTAATTCCTGCTGTTTGGTTTTGGCCTCGGTCATCATTTTTTCCGCCTTGGCCTCAGTGGAGTTTGCTTGTGATTGGGCTAATTTTTTGCGCAAAAGGTAGCCGACAGTAATGCCGACCCCCAAGCCAACTAGTCCAACACCAAAGATGATGAGTAGTGTTGTAGATTCCATATAAAAAAATCCTCAATTTTGAGGATGTAATAATCGGGGATTGGCGACCTAAAACGCGCCAGTCCGATTGGTTGGTTAAGTTAAAGTTGAACAACAAAAAACTGTCCTATTTTTTCTTAATAGAAGTCAAAAGTGACGAATTTTCAAGAAGAAACTGACAGTTTTTACGCATATTTAAGGGAATTGCGAACGTTTTCAATCAACTTTCAATTAACAGCCAAACCGATTAAAACCTCAAAATGTTTTAAAAGTTATATACATTTAGTATAGCACAAAATTGGGTTTTTGTCAATGCCCCCATATTGTGATAGAATATGGGCATATTAATTATAAGCAATTTTATGAGAGGAGAAATGGGCAGACGGGATTTTTTGAAAGTTCTTGGAATCGGCGCGGCCGTTAGTGCGGAGGCGTGTGCCGCTACCAATCCTTTATTGGAAGTGGTGATGTCAGAGTTGGAACGAGAAAAAATGCCACGACCGCTGCCACGGATGGAGTCGGCCGAGGCGAC
>Ga0208246_1001280_pt1 | contig 14644 bp, 15 predicted proteins | sample RifOxyD2_FD_184039 | JGI IMG/M metagenome (GOLD analysis project Ga0208246, IMG submission 184039) | Soil microbial communities from Rifle, Colorado - Rifle Oxygen_injection D2 (SPAdes) | ecosystem: Environmental > Terrestrial > Deep subsurface > Rock core/Sediment | place: Rifle, Colorado... | reverse complement strand
TTTGTCGGCGAACCTATTATTCAAGTCGGTGATACTTTAGAATTTTTTGAAGAAATTTATGAGTAAGAGAACTGAACAAGTCGCCGAACTTTTGCTGCAAGAAATAAACAAAGTTTTAGTGAGAGATTTTGAAGCTCCACTAGGCACTTTTGTCTCTGTCTCTGTCACTACGGTTGCACCTGATTTAAAAAACGCCACGGCTTATCTGAGCATCATGCCGAATAATAAAATTGGCACAGTTTTGGAAGCCGTCAGAAAGTTCACACCCCATATCCAAAGAATTGTGAACAAAACTTTAAAAATGAGATTTGTACCGCGCATCAATTGGGAGATTGATGAGCGTGATTTAAAATACGCCATCATCGACGAAGCACTCGCCAAATAAAGGAGAAAACCATGCCACTGACTGTTTGTCCGCACTGCAAAAAACACCAAGAACATCCAAACCAAAACCACTGTCCTTATTGCGGAACCAACCTTAGCGGCCAATATTCAAACCCAAATATGTGTGGCCATCGTCTTCACCGATCATTAAATGATCCGCACTTTAAATTCTGCTTTAAATGTGGTGTAAACATGAAAAGCGACCACGGCTGGGAAGCAGTCGCCTTAATGCCGATGATCTAGAGCTCCTCCTGGCACCCGCCAGCAGGAGCTTTTCTTATTGACCTAAAAGCTAAAATAAGCTAAACTACTTCGTTATGAATATAGCTAAAGATAAGGCCATTCAAATCAGCCAAGCAATCGCTCGAGCTGAAAATATCTTAATCATCTCCCACGCTAAGCCAGATGGCGATACTTTGGGCGCTGCTTTTGCTTTGACTAATTATTTATTAAGTCTAAATAAAAATGTCACTAATTTTTGTCTAGATACTTTGCCAGAGATGTTTAGCTTTTTGCCAAATAGCCACCGACTTACAACTGATCATTTAGTTTTTACTAAAAAATATGATTTAGTAATTATCGTGGATTCTGGTAGCCTGAACTATGCTGGCGTCGATAAATTAATCACTGCCTTACAGCCTGGTTTTACTTTGATTAATATCGATCATCATGCTTCTAATATGCATTATGCCGAGATTAATTTAGTCATCACCGAAGCCGCTTCTTGTACGGAAATATTATTTTATTTATTCGCTACTTGGCAAATAGCTTGGACCAGTGAGATCGCTACTTGTTTATTATGTGGTCTAGTGACTGATACCGGCGGCTTTGTCAATCCAGCTACCCAATATCATACTTTAGAAGCGGCCAGTGAATTAGTAAGACACGGCGCAAATTTGTGGCAAGTTTTACAAAATACAGCTTATCGCCAAAATATAAATAATTTAAAACTTTGGGGACTAGCTTTTAGTCGCTTAAAAAAAGTGGCTAAATATGATTTAGTTTATACTTTTTTAACACAAGAAGATTTTATAAATTGCGAGGCCGATGAATCAGCCACCGAAGGGATCTCAAATTTTTTACATATCTTAAAAGAAGCCAAAATTATCTTAGTCTTAAAAGAAACTAGTGATGGCTATGTCAAGGGCTCGATGAGAACAGCTGAAGATGATATTGATCTCGCGAAATTTTGTCAAAAATTTGGTGGCGGTGGCCACCAGAAAGCGGCTGGCTTTAGCTTGCCAGGCAGGTTAGTTTATGATAAAAATAAATTAAGCATTATATAAATATTTTTCTACTTGTTAACTTTATAACTTGCAAACTACTATGTTAATCCCAACAGTCATCGAAAAAAGTAATAATGGCGAAAGAGCCTATGACATCTACTCTCGCCTACTTAAAGATCGCATCATTTTTTTGAGCGAAGAAATCGATGAGCATAGTGCCAATTTAGTCATTGCTCAACTATTATTTCTCGAAGCTCAAGACAATACTAAGCCTATCAAAATGTATCTGAACTCTCCTGGTGGCTCGGTCACTGATGGTCTAGCCATTTATGACACGATGCAATACATCAAAGCACCGGTCTCTACTATTTGTGTAGGTTTAGCTGCTTCGATGGCCGCTGTCTTGCTGGCGGCTGGTGAAAAAGGACAAAGATTTGCTTTACCAAATTCAGAAATTTTGATTCATCAGATTATGGGTGGAGCAAGTGGTCAAGCTTCTGACATTAAAATCAAAGCTGAACAAATTCTAAAACTAAAAACTCAACTCAATAAAATTTTACATCAACACACCGGAAAATTATTAACGAAAATTGAAAAAGATACTGATCGAGATTACTACATGACAGCTCAAGAAGCTTTAACATATGGTTTGATCGATAAAATTTTAATAAATAAATAAAAAATACTTTTCAAAATTTTTAAAATGTGTTAATATCGAAAACAAGGCGGGTGGGGTTCTTTAACTCCAAAGTAACCGTCCCGGGAGATCATTAGCGCAAGGCTCACTCGTGGCCGAAAGACCTTGAATGACGCCATTGCAAAATGCTGATGATCTTTTTTAATGGAATTGACTAAAAAACTCATTTATGTTAGAGTAGCCATGAAGAAGAGCAATTAAATTTAACAAAAATAATTTTACTGTTTGCTGCAATATCTACCCTAATCTTAGCCAAAATTTTGTAAACATCAAGCTTTTAAAACAATGAATTTTTTCTTAAAAAATCATCCAAATAAATTTCTAGCCTATTATAATCTAGGCTTAAGCTTTTTGCCTCTCAAAATCAAACAGTAAACTGAAAGGTTTATCAAATATGGAATATTTAATCTTCGCCATTGTCTGGCTGCTAGGCTTGTTTTTTGGTTATCTTTTGAAAAAAGTCATGACCACCAAATCCGTCAAATCAGCTGAACGAAAGGCAGAACACATTTTAGAAGAAGCGAGAAGTAAAAATAAAAGTTTAGAGCTCGAAGCAAAAGTTAATGCTCTAGCCGTCATCGAAGAAGCAAAAAAAGAAGAAAAAGAAAGACGCCAACGCTTAACGGAATTAGAAAACCGTTTGGGCAAACGAGAAAATTTGTTTGACCAAAAACTATTAGAATTTGAAGATAAAAAACAAAAAATAGATAATTTACAAATTGAGCTCGAAAAAAATAAAGAAGAAGTAAAGTCCGTCAAAGAACAGCAATTTGCTAAACTCGAAAAAATTGCGCAATTAACTCAAGAGGAAGCCAAAGATGTTTTATTAAAAAACACGGAAAGTCGCATGCAAGATGAATTGCTTCACCGCATGCGTAAACTGGAAAATCAAGCCAATGACGAACTAGAACAAAAGGCTAAAAATATTTTGTCTACGGTCATCGAACGCTGCGCCGCTCCTCATACCGCGGAAACTACCACTACCACTGTTGCTTTACCAAATGACGAAATGAAAGGTAGAATCATCGGCCGTGAAGGTCGCAATATCAAAACCATTGAACAGCTCACTGGTGTCGAAATCATCATCGATGATACTCCAGAGTCCATCATGGTCTCTGGCTTTAATCCTATCCGTCGACATCTAGCCAAACGCTCTATCGAAAAATTGATGGCCGATGGTCGTATCCACCCTACTCGTATCGAAGAAGTGGTAGCCCAAGCTAAAAAAGATTTAGCCCAAGATATCAAAAAAGCCGGTGAAGAAGCGGCTTACAAAGCTGGTGTCATCGGTCTAGATACTAAACTACTCCAGATTTTAGGTCGTTTAAAATACCGCACCAGCTATGGTCAAAATCAATTACAACATGCTTTAGAAGTTTCTCATTTATCCGCTTTATTGGCTGGCGAGCTTGGAGCTGATGTCAACGTGGTCAAAAAAGGTGGTTTACTACATGACATTGGTAAAGCTTTGGATCACGAAATCCAAGGCTCACATCCAGACATCGGCTATGACTTGATGAAAAAATTTGGGCTTCCAGAAGAAGTCGCCTACATGTCTATCGCCCATCATGAAAATGAACCAAAAACTTTAGAGGGTGTAATCGTCAAAATCGCCGATGCTATTTCTGGCTCTCGTCCTGGTGCTAGACGCGATAGTTTTGAAGAATATATCCAACGTTTAACAGAATTAGAAAATACGGCTAAGAGTTTTAAGGGTGTAGAAAAAGCTTACGCGATCCAAGCTGGCCGTGAAATCAGAGTGATTGCTTCATCTGAAGAATTAGATGATTATCAAGCCACTAAACTAGCTCGCGATATTGCCGACAAAATCGAAGCCGAGCTTAGATACCCAGGCGAAATCAAGGTCAATGTCATCAGAGAAAAAAGAATTGTTGAATATGCCAAATAAGACGATCAAAATTTTATTCTTTGGCGATGTGGTGGGCTCACTGGGCAGAAAAGCTGTCAAAATCATGTTGCCAATTTGGCAAAAAAAATATCAAACTGATTTAAGTATTGCTAATATCGAAAATCTTGCTCATGGCAAAGGCCTAACTTTAAAAACACTACAAGAAATAAAAGCAACTGGTGTAGATTTATTTACTGGTGGTAATCATATTTGGTCCAAAGAAGATATCTTGGAGATTGAAAAAGTGGAGAAATTCCCCATCGCCTTTCCGGCTAACGACTCTCGGACTTTCCCTGACTACACCTATCAAAGTAAAAAAGTCCAAAATCAAGACGTGATTGTTTTTAATCTTTGCGGTCGTACTTTTATGCAAGACGATAATTTAAGCAATCCGTTTTTAGCGGCTGATAAATTTTTAGCTAGCTTCCCTCCAGATGCTATCACTATTTTAGACTTTCATGCTGAAGCAACTTCAGAAAAACGTGCTCTCGGTCTATATCTAGATGGACGTATCTCCGCAGTATTAGGCACTCACACTCATGTACCTACTAATGACGCGCAAATTTTAGCTAATGGCACCGGCTACATCACCGATGTCGGCATGATCGGTTCCTATCCATCGGTCATCGGTGTGGAGGCGCAAGTGATCATCGATAAATTCGTCAACGAAAGCACTTTAAGCCATCGTTACCCAGACTCTGGTCAAATCGAAATAAATGCTTTATTATTAGAGATAGATAAGGATAGCAAAAAAACAGTGGCTATCCAAAATTTAAGAGAAATATTAGCCAATTAATTTTATGCACAAAGCAGAACTTATCGACGCCGTAGCCTTTAAAGCTGCCGTCGGCAAAAAAGACGCCGAAGCGGTCATTGAGGCCTTAGAAGCTGTCATTATCGACAAACTAAAACAAGGTCAAGAAGTGACCTTGACTGGCTTCGGAAGTTTTATGGCCAAAGAGCGTTCCGCTCGCTTTGGTGTCAATCCTCAAAATCCCAAAGAAAGAATCGAGATCCCTAAAGTGACAGTACCAAAGTTTAAAGCTGGCAAAACCTTAAAAGATGCCCTCAAAAAATAATTATACCAATTTTTGGACCATCAGCTTTTTTGTCTTGCGCATTCCAATCGGCTATCGAGTCTAATAAATTATCACTGCTATAAATAAAATCAGCGCCCAGTCTAGTACCGGGATCATTAGTAATAAATTTATCATCTACATAACCCTTGACTACTAACATGTGATACTCTGGTCCGCCATTTTTAAAATTTGGATTAGCTAATTTTTTACCATTAGCTGGAACAATCAAAGGCTGACCAGTTTGTAAAATATTTTTTATTTTTTCTTGATTTAAATCATAAACTAATTCTACTTGATAAGTAGAATTTTTTTCAACAAATTTTTTAAACTCTTGAGCTGGCAAGTTTGCATGCACGCCCCAATTGGTTAGTTGCCAATCAACCAAAGTATTGATCAATTTTTCTGTGTCTGCAGCTGTACTAAACTTTTTATTTTGATAATAATAATCTAGCATTAAAAAACTAGCTTCCTCGCAAGCATCTTGATAGGGCTGTTCCCAATTTGCACTCGGTGCTTGAGATATAAACGGGACATTGAGATTTATATTTTGTATTTTTGGTTTAATTGCGAAATCTTCTTCTGGCTGTTCCTCATCAGGTTTTACTTCATCTTTTATTTCCTCTTGAGTACTAGTGACAAAATCTTGATAATTTTGCGCCACCGGTAAATCTACTGCTATTAGCTTTGGCTTTTTATTTTGCCAAACAAAAAATCCCCCCACTAAAAATATTAAAATTAAACCTAAAATTAATTTCTTTTTCATATTATCATCTTAGCAAGAAAAACAAAATTTAACAAAAGGAAAAGAGACCGAGTCGTTTTGACTGGCCTCCCATCTACAGAGAGTCTGGTGCTAGAGCCCCAAACTATTGATTGCGCCGCCGTTTTGCTGCACAGTGTCTAAGATTTGATTGATAAGTGTCAACATCTTATACACTATGTCTAAGCCTAAAGTATACAACTCTGGCGCAAACATCTTGAATAACACCAGTAAAAATATTAGCTGAAAAAACATTCCCAAAGCTTTAAACATATTTTTGCATGGTTGCTTACAAGGCCCGAAGACGAACATGAAGGATGACTCGACGCTCATCCCCAAGCACTTTGTAAGTACTCAAGATGTTCTCTGCAGGCTTATAAACACTAAGGTTTAATGTCCATAGTCCTGCAGAAAACTTTTATTTTTAAAGGAACTCCTCCTCCACCTTAAATAAAGCACAAAAAAGTGAGTTTGTCAAGACTAATTAAATATCCTTGCCCGATACTGCAAAGCCTCTAAAATATCTGCCTCAATGATTTGCTCCCTGCCAGCTAGATCAGCTATGGTACGTGCTACTTTTAAAACTTTAAAATAAGCCCGCGCTGATAAAGCTAATTGTTTAGCAGCTGTTTGTAAAATATCTTCACTTGTTTTCTCTAAATAACAATATTTTTTTAATAATTTATGATTGAGCTGATTATTAAATAAAATATTTTCTTTGCTAAATCTATTTCTTTGTTTTAACTGCGCTTGCGTAATTTTGGCTCTAACTGTATCTGAATTTTCTTGCAAAACACTGACTTGTTTGAGCTCTTTGATCTCTACTCGCTGGACTAAAAGATGCAAATCAATACGATCAAGTAGTGGTCCAGATAACTTTTTCTGATAGCGCTCAATTTCGACTGGCTTACAACGACACTCTTTACTTTTATCCGTCAAATAGCCACAGGGACAAGGATTAGCGGTCGCTAATAAAATAAAGTCAGCCGGAAAATTACAAGTACCTTTGATACGTGAGACCGTAATAATTTTATCTTCTAAAGGCTGACGTAAAGCTTCTAAAACTACGCGCGGAAACTCTAAAATTTCATCTAAAAATAAAACATTATTGTGAGCCAAAGATATTTCACCGGGCTTGGGTGTCGATCCTCCGCCGACAACCGAAGACACCGAAGCAGAGTGATGCGGGCTACGCAAAATCCGACTATTAATCAACGGTTGCTCAACTGATAATAAACCAGCCAAACTATGCACCTTACTAGTAGCTAAGGCCGCACTAAAATCTGGCGCTGGTAAAATAGACAAAAAAGCTTTAGCGAGCATAGTCTTGCCCGCTCCGGGAGGGCCGACTAACAAAACATTATGCCCACCAGCGGCTGCTATCTCTAAGACTCTTTTGGCTTGCATTTGTCCTTTGACATCCTGCCAATCAACCGCGTCTTTGGCTAAACAACCGGCGAAAATAGCCGGCTTGGCTGGACTAATGATTTTATCACCTTGCAAATGCAAAATAACTGCTTGTAAATTTTCTGCCGGGAAAATACTAATATCTTCAATATAAGAGGCTTCTTTGGCATTGGCTAAAGGCAAAAAAACTTCAGTAAAACCAAAGTCTTTGAGTAACGAAACACAAGCTAAAACTCCTTTGACGCTTTTTAGCTCGCCACTCAAAGCTAACTCACCAATAAAAGCTTGCTTTGCTTCCGTCTGCCAAGCTAGCTGTTCACTGGTTTGTAAAATACTCAAAGCAATCGCTAAATCAAAAGCACTGCCCTCTTTACGGATTTGGGCGGGAGCTAAATTGACCACCACTTTCATACGGGGAAATTCCCAGCCACTATTTTCAATCGCCGCCCAAACTCGCTCTCTGGCTTCAGAAACAGCGGCGTCTGGTAAGCCGACTAAAACAACCGTCGGCAAATGCCGAGACAAATTTGTTTCCACTTCTACTACTGTGCCGTTTAAACCCAAGGTAGTAATAGTATAAATTTTATTTTTTTGAAACATAAAAATCGCTTTCCTTATTTCTTCTCCTCTATCTTAAAACTAAGCTAAAATTTTGTCAAATTGCCCGTTCGTAGCTATAAAGCAAATTTGCCTTATTTTTAGACTTTTGATAGTATATAAGTATGAAGAACTTAAATTTTACTGTCTATATTGAAATAGACGAAGATGGCGTATTTATCGGGTCTATTCCCAGCATTCCTTCGTGCTATGCCCAAGGAAAAACACAAGAAGATATGCTTAAAAACCTTAAGCAGGTTTTACGTCTTTGTTTAAGAAATAACAATAAAAATACTCTGGAAAATACTAAATTTGTAGGCATACAGAATTTAGAAGTTGCTTATACCTAAATTAGTTCCCATTAAATCTAAGAAATTAATTAAAATCCTCTTAGGTCTTGGTTTTATAGAGCGTGACGCCGAAGGCTCTCACGTCTTTTTTAAACATCCTGATAACAGGACAACAGTCATACCTATGCACAATGAAATAAGCAAAGGACTACTTAAAAAGATACTTAACGATATTCAACTTTCCATAGAGGAATACGATAAATTAAGGTAAGGTAAATTTTATCAACTCAATCCAAAGGACTCTTAATATTTTGCCAAAAATCTCGTGCCACTGAAGTGTAAATTTCGGTGGTTTTCAAACTACTATGTCCTAATAATTTTTGGATATAGCGAATACTCACGCCATTTTCCAATAAATGAGTGGCAAAACTATGCCTTAAGCTATGACAACTCACATCAGTCTTGATCCCTACTTTCACACAAGCTTGTTCAAATATTTTCTGCGCTGTTCTAGCAGTCAAATGCCCTAGGCCTCCTGCTCCAGCAAATAAATATTTTTGCTTGGGTGGTAAAACACTCAAATATTTTTTAGCCAAGTCTAAACTCGCCTGACTTAATAAAGTATAACGATCTTTGTTGCCTTTGGCTCCTCGTACAAAAACTGCTTTATTTTCCAAATCTAAATCTCTAATCTCCAAAGACACCACTTCTGACACACGCAAACCCGAGCCGTATAATAAACTCAAAAGTAATTGATGCTTAATATTTGCGGCGGCCCTGATCAAACTTTGGATCTGACTTTTCGACAAAACTTGTGGCAAATGCTTTTCTCGCTTGGGCCTCACAACACTAAAAAACAGCCGCCTTTTCAGCACCTGCTCATAATAAAACTTTAAAGCTGAAATAACGAGATTCAAAGAAGTATTGGTATAATTTTGACCCTTTAAAAATAATAAAAAAAATTTGACGTCTTGTGAGTCCACCTCTTTGGCAGATTTGGCCACAAAAGCCAAAAATCTTTGGTTATAGGCCAGATAGCTTTTGACTGTCCGGCGACTAAAACCACGAATAATCAACTCTTGCGCCAAAGTGGCTAGTGGATGACTATTGGGCAGGGCTAAAAAACTGTTTTTGACAGGTAACAAATCGCTCTTCATACGATATTATGATTAATACTTAGACATTTACATCTTGGCTAAAAATGGGTAAAATGTCAACAGGTGCGTATATACAGTGATAAGTGGAAATTCGCTTCGCTCTTTCCACTTATCGCGCGCGGTTACCCCCGCTGCTGGGTTTGTTCGCTCCGCGAACATCACCCATCACCGGGTATCCAAAACGCCCTCCTCCGCCTCCGGCGGATGTCGTGCGCTTCGGATTACCCGCGCGCGTTAGACGCCATCAGCGGGGCTAAATATTAATAAAAACATTTTTAATTTCTTTTGTCCTATAAACTAAAAACTATGAACAAAGTAATAGAATCCACCAAATTCGTTGTTGATAATTCTCAACATGTAAAAATAAACTCTAAAGAAGTCGATAATTTTTGTGAATATTTCAGCCAAAAACACATGAAACATTGGTTTAATGAAGCTCCGTTTGATATAAAAAAATTAAACCAAAAAGATAGACTACATTTCTTACTTGTCTTCAATTCCATAAGTTTTAGTTATTGGGGTGATCCAAAATGGAAAATTCAATACAATAATGAGGAATTAGACGGAGCCTACGGAATGATTGGCGCCATTGGTAGAGCGATAGAGAATAAATTTCCCATTTTGGACGCAAAATATCTTACCAATATTAACGAATCTGATTTTTCAAAAATACTTGAAGGTAACGTACAAATTCCTTTATTTGAAGAAAGATTAAATATCTTAAGAGAAGTTGGAAGTGTTTTGTTAGAAAAATTTAACGGAGATTTTACTAATTTGATTCTCAAGGCAAATGGAGATTCACAAAAATTATTAAATCTAATCATAGAAAATTTTCCATCGTTTGAAGACGAATCAACATACAAAGGAAAAAGAGTTTATTTTTACAAACGTGCACAACTTTTAACCGCAGATATTTATCAAGCTTTTAAAGATAACGAATTTGGTAAACTAAAAAATATTAACGAATTAACTGCTTGTGCTGACTATAAACTACCTTTTGTTTTAAGAAGATTGGGTATTTTTTCTTATTCTGACTATCTAGCTAACAAAATTGATAATCAAATTCAAATAGAAAAGGATAGCGAAGAGGAAATTGAAATAAGAGCAAATACTATTTGGACTGTTGAATTAATAAAACAAAAGGTTAAAAAGAAAATAGCACAAGCTGATTCTATTCATATTAATGATCACATTTGGATGCTTGGACAAAAGAAATTAAAAAATGATAAACCATATCATTTAACAAGGACAACTTCTTATTAAATATACTGCCCCGCTGACAGCGCCCAACACCCGGTATGCGGTTCGCGAGGACTAAAGAAAATTATTATAAAAAACAATTATGGAAAGAGTATTCTCACAATCATTTTGTGTAGTAGGAGCTATTATCGAAAAAGATGGCAAAATTGCCTTAGTGCAAGAAAGTAGTCGTAAAAGAGCCGACGCTGGCAAATGGAATCAACCGGCTGGTTGGTTAGATGTTGGTGAAAATCCAATTGAAGCTGTGAGTAGAGAAGTAGAAGAAGAGACTGGCTTTACTTTTACTCCTACGGCAATTTTAGGTATATATTCTTTGGTGCGAGAAGATATAAATACGCCAGAGAGAGGGACCCCTCATGCTGTTAAAATAATTTTTGTAGGAAACACAGACTTTAGTAATCAAAAAGTTTTAGCTGATGATGTCTCTACTATAAAATGGTATACTCCTGAAGAAATAGAAGCTATGGATATTTCAACATTAAGAGACGTAGATATCAAGAAGGAAGTAAAAGACTATTTTGATAACAAAAGATTCTCTATGGAAATAATCAATCATACTATACAATCAAAATAATTTTCTTTAGTCCTCGCTCTCGCAAATCACTCGTTCGCTTAGGCAGTCAGCTTCGCTGACATTTTACTGCCACACTCACTTCGTGACTTCGCATACCGTGGACAGATAGATGACATATATTTTTCCTTTTGTGCTAATATAAGGTATAATACCAAAAGACACGAATTTGATTTTTCTTTATTTTAGAGGGGGTTTATGGAGTTTTCTCCGCTACGCTCCGAAAACAATTTATTTAAAATTTAAAAATATGCCATACTTACAATTCATCTCCGATAAAAATCTTATAACTGCTGTTGATAAAGTTGTTAAAACAATAGAGAAAGCGGAACATGAGGCAAATACTAGCTTTCATAAAAATGTGATAGATCCTTTTTCTGCTTTATTTCATGGGGTAACACGTGCTATAAAATACACCGAATGGATAGAGCAAGAAAAAGCTAGACAATCACAAAAAACGATGCAAAACGCTATTGGTAAATTTCATCAAGATATATTAGGCTCAATAAACGGCTGGGAAGATCTTGGTACTGGCGCTATATTAGATGTTTGTAACAAAAAAATGAAAATAATTGCCGAAGTAAAAAACAAACATAACACAACAAAAGGCAATCATAAAATAGAAATTTATGACACAATAAAATCTAAACTAAAAACTAAAGAATATTCAGACTTTACAGGTTACCATGTTGAAGTAATACCTAAAAGTAAAAAAGAGTATGATAAACCATTTACTCCTCCGGATAATAAAACTAAAAAAAGAAGGCCAACAAATAAAAAAATCAGAGTTATTGACGGTGTAAGTTTCTATGAGTTGGCCACAGGCAGAAAAAATGCCTTAAAAAAATTATTCGAAGCTTTAATTAGAATCTTAGTAGATAAATATAAATACAAATTAGATAAAAAAGAGGCTTTAAAATATACAGAATTATTCAAAATGGCTTTTCCTATAAAATAACCTTTGCATAGGCATTGGTTATTTGGTATAATTATGGTAGATAATTAATCTATCATTTTTTTATGAAAAAACAAAACTTTATTACAGCTGGAGAGGCTGCAAAAAAACTAGGCATTTCTATAGACACAATTAGGAGATGGGATAAAAAAGGTTTAGTTAAATCTCTAAGAGATGATAGAAACGATCGTCTATTTAGTTTAGACGAAATTAAAAGAGTGGAGAATAAAACACATGGTGACAAAAAGGGTAAATTAAAGATTCTAAAAAATAAAAAAATATCTACATACACAGCGATAGAATTATTTGCTGGTGCTGGTGGTACAGCTTTAGGCATGGAAAATGCCGGCATACAACACATACTATTAAATGAATACGATAAACATGCTTGTGAAACTCTACGAATAAATAAACCTAGCTGGAATGTAGTAGAGAAAGATGTTAGAGAACTTACTTTCTTCGAAGGCCAAGCAGATATAGTGCAAGGCGGATTCCCCTGCCAAACTTTTTCATACGCTGGCAAAAAAATGGGTTTTGAAGATATACGTGGTACATTATTTTTTGAATTTGCGAGGTGTGTAAAAGAAGTAAAACCAAAAATAGCAATTGGCGAAAACGTTAAAGGATTACTAAACCATGATGATGGCAGAACACTACAAACAATGATTAATGTTTTGGAGGAAATTGGTTATAATGTAAAATACAAAGTTTTAAAATCTCAATATTTAAATGTTCCTCAAAAAAGAGAACGTTTAATAATCATTGGTGTGAGGAAAGATCTTAAAATACCAATTGCATTTCCAAAAGAAATGGACTATATAATACCTTTGCGTGAAGCACTAGTTGATTGTCCAAAATCAGATGGGCAAGAATACCCAAAAAATAAGAAAAAAATCATGGATCTCATACCACCAGGAGGCTATTGGAGAGATTTACCAGAAAAACTACAAAAAGAATACATGGGCGCTAGTTATTATATGGGAGGTGGTAAAACTGGTATGGCTAGACGCTTATCTTGGGACGAACCTTCTCTGACATTAACTTGCAGTCCAGCACAAAAACAAACTGAGCGTTGTCACCCAGAAGAAACCCGTCCACTATCTGTTCGTGAATATGCAAGAATTCAAACGTTTCCTGACAATTGGAAATTTTCTGGATCAATTGCACAACAATATAAACAGATTGGTAATGCTGTGCCTGTTAATCTTGGATATCATATCGGTAATACAATCATACAAATGTTAGAAGGAAAAATTGAAGTGGAAATTGAAAAACCAGAATACATGCAACAGCCATTATTTGTTTTCGCTACATAATAAATACAATTTTGGCTCGGGCGCATTCACCCCTAACCCCCTCTGCGCCCTCGCCAACAAAAATGATAAAAATCAAATTCTACTTTTAATACATAATACCTTCTAAAGTTTAAGAAAAAATATACATCACCTATCACCGGATTGCCGATTCGCAAAATAAAATTTAAAAATATGAACATATACGATTTTCTATTATCATTTATACAATTTACAATAGCCCCAATAACAACCCTATTGGCCGGCGTTTATGGTGTAAAGTATGGTATAAAACAATTTAAGGAACAAAAAAAAATTGATATAGTAGAAAATCAACTCAACAAATTCTATTCACCATTACTTGCACTGCATAAAGAAATAAAATCTAAAGGAGAAGTAAGATTTAAATTAAAAAAAGCTGGTGATATAGTGTGGGAAAAAATGAGTGCTGAAATTTCTATTTATGACGAAAAAACTACTGCAGATGCAATAAAATATGTTGATAAAGAAATTGATTACAATAACAAACAATTTGAAGATGAGCTATTACCCTTATACTCAAAAATGATAGAAATATTCAGAGATAACTTTTGGCTTGCTGAACCAGAAACAAGAAAATATTATTATAATCTTATAGAATTTGTTGAAATATGGAAAAGATGGCTACTTAAAACTATTATCCCAGATGTTATAAAAGAGATAGATCAAGGAGAGGCTAATCTACACCCTTTCTATGAAGAATTAGAAAATCGTACAAATATATTAAAAGACAAAATTACAAAATAAAATATTTAAGATTTTATTTTGCTCATCCAAATTTCACTTTCGCTTATGCGGTTTGCTCCACAAAATTATACCGCAACGCTCAAGTGAAACTTCGGCAATCCTGGATAGATAAGTGGAAATTCGCTTCGCTCTTTCCACTTATCGCGCGCGGTTACCCCCGCTGCTGGGTTTGTTCGCTCCGCGAACATCACCCATCACCGGGTATCCAAAACGCCCTCCTCCGCCTCCGGCGGATGTCGTGCGCTTCGGATTACCCGCGCGCGTTAGGTGAAAT
>Ga0208246_1001279_pt1 | contig 14652 bp, 14 predicted proteins | sample RifOxyD2_FD_184039 | JGI IMG/M metagenome (GOLD analysis project Ga0208246, IMG submission 184039) | Soil microbial communities from Rifle, Colorado - Rifle Oxygen_injection D2 (SPAdes) | ecosystem: Environmental > Terrestrial > Deep subsurface > Rock core/Sediment | place: Rifle, Colorado... | reverse complement strand
ATGTACAGAGTCGGAGCGTTAGCAAGACTAAACATAGCTTTAAGTTGTGGCACTCCTTTAGCAGACAAGGAGCTTGAAAATTTTAAAGCTCTCGGCGGCGGCAAACCTGTTTTAAACTCTTTCTACTACCACTATGCAAGACTTATCGAGATCATTTACGCCATTGAGAAAATAGAAATGCTTTTAAACGACGATGAGACAATGAGCGAAACCGTAAAAATAACTTCAAAGGTGAGTAAAACTAGAGGTGTGGGGTGTTCGGAGGCACCAAGAGGAACTCTTTTTCATGAATACAATGTCACAAAAGAGGGAGTTATAACGGGAGTGAACCTAATAATTGCGACCGGAAATAATAACCTTGCGATGAATGCAGGCGTAAAACAGGTCGCTCAGGCATTTGTGGATAGCAAAAATATTACAGACGGCGCGCTTAACAGGGTGGAAGCTGTCATAAGATGTTTTGATCCGTGTCTTAGCTGTTCTACCCATGCATTAGGGATTGTATCTTCAAAAATAGAGATAGTTGACCATAACAAAAAGATAGTAAAAGTTATAGATAGAAACTGATGAGAGTAATTGTAGGGTATGGAAATGTGCTAAGAGGCGAAGATGCTTTTGGAGTCGATGTTATAAAAAAGCTGCAAAAATTTTATCTCAAAAACACAAAACTTATCTCAGCTTTTCAATTAACACCGGAGATAGTTTTAGAACTGCTTGAAGCTGATGAGATAATTTTTATAGATGCTTGCAGCAATGAAAAAAATCATTACACACTCGCCTGCTCTTTGAGCGAGCAAAGTCGTTTTAACTTCAGTCATCACATATCTCCAAAGACTATTATCGCTATGTTAGAGAGCTTATATGACAAGCACCCGAACTTTTTTATCTATTCGATGATGACTAAGAGTTTTGATAATATAAAGAATGAAAAAATATATAAAATGAGAATAGAACAAATCGTACACCACATAAGCAGTGCACAATAAGCTCTAGGATCTACTAAACGTTCTTTTGTGAACTCTTTTCAATTAAGCGAAGAATAATAGCCGAAATGTAAGGAATACTCTGCACTAAAAGCGTTAGAGAAAATATATATACCTCTGTTATCCTCTGATGATTTGTCATGGTAAGCGCTATAAACGAACCTATAAGAAGTGTGGCTAAGATAATCTCATTTTTTACAGGATTATCCAAAGACTTCTTGCTGTTTCCGCCTTTTTCAGTTCTTACAAATGGCAGGCGATCTTTTACAAATCCGTCATATACAGCTTTAAAAATAGTAAGTTGCAAACTCATAGCCGCAATAGCACCCAAAAGCGAGTGGTAAAAATCTGCTTTGACTCTTGTTCTATAAAGAACGAAAGAATGGATAACATTTACCAAGAATGCAGTTAAAATCGGCACCGTAAGTGCAATTGTCGGGATAGTCACTCCAACAAATATGATTACCGGCACCCAAATAATATTTAGCACCGACGTAACCGTTCCTAGTGCATCTGAGAGCCAAAAAAACCATCCCGTAATAAAATGGTGCTTTTGCGCACGGGTAAGCGTCCTTGAAGATGGTTTAAAGTGCGGCCAATGCTTTTTAAGGATCTGGATAGCTCCGTACGCCCAACGATGCCTTTGATTTTTAAACGCCTCGATAGTATCTGGAAGCAAACCGTAACCGTATCTACGATTTGTATAGTGTCCGATATAGCCTGCTTCAAAAAGTCTAAGCCCTAATTCACTATCTTCAACTATCGTATCGGTGTTCCATTTGCCTACTTCATTGAATGAACTAAGGCGTACCATCAACATAGTTCCATGTGCTACGATAGCATTCTCTTCATTTCTCTCAACCATTCCGATATCAAAGAAACCAGCATATTCGGCATTCATAGCAGTTTTAAGAAGCGACTCTTTTCCATCCCTGTGATCTTGTGGAGCTTGTACCAATGCCACTTTAGGATCATCAAAAATAGGAACCAGATCAACAAGCCAATTTGGGCTAATTACATAATCCGCATCTATAACCGCCAAAATATCGGCATCGGGGTTTATAAAATCAAGAGCTTTATTAAGTGCTCCTGCCTTAAACCCTGTGCACTCAATATCAAGATAAATAAACTTACTTCCAAGTTCCTCACACAATGCTTTTATTGGCGCTTTATAAAAATCTTCAGGTGTATTGTTAATAATTACTAAAACCTCATAATTTGTATAATCTAATTTTGAGAGTGCTTCAAGAGTCTCTTTAAGAACATGAGGCTGTTCCTTGTATGCAGGTACATGTATACTTACAAACGGCACTTTTTCAGATTTAAGATCAAGCGGTATAAGTCTTCTAGGACGTTTTCCTATAGTACATTTAAATAGCTCATTCGCTTTTGCAAGCGTTATTAATGTAAGAGGCACCATTAGAATCGTACCCATTCCCCACATAACCCATTTGCCGAAATTCATATAGTGTACAAAAGGATAAACAGCCGACATAACGATACCAAATGAGATACCTTGTGCCGCTAAACCGTATGTCATCGCATGTAAGAAATTTATATGCTGATTTCTAAGTCCAAAAAATGTCAAAATTGCACCGATAAGTGCCGCTACTGTCATTTGCGTAAACCAATAAGGCTCTACCAAAACACTGCCTTGCATCTCAAACTTTTGTTTGCGATCTGCGTCAAATATGCCCCAATATTGACCTACACTTCCCTCGTCAACACCCTTCCAAGGTTGATCAAAGGCTTCTAGAAGATTATAACTAAAGCCCTCCTCTTTTGATAAAACTAAAAATCTTCTAACAATAGTTGCTTGATTTTCAGGGCTTGCGACAGCGCCTTGATTGTTATACCCTTGACTCGGCCATCCAAACTCGCCTATTAGAATAGGTTTCTTTTCAAACTTATCCGTTATTTTTTTGTATATCTCTTTAAAAAACGGCTCAAAACTTTCAGCTTTTATCTTCTCCCAATAAGGAAGAATATGGATGGTGATAAAATCCACTTCATCCGCTAAATTTGGATAGAGAAGCCACATGTTCCAGATTTCAGCAGTAGTAATAAGCACTTTGTGCTCTTTTTCTTTAGCCGCTTTTTCTTTAAGCTCTTTCTCTTTTGCAACTCTTGCTTTTCTGTTTTTCTCTTTAGCTATCTCATCTTTAATAGCTTTTGCTTTAGCCTCTTTATTTGTTTTACTGATATTATCAACATATTTTCTAAAATCTTGAATAAAAACTATCAACTCATCAGGAGAGAGATCATCACGAAGTAAAACCTCATTTCCGACAATCACTGATGTTAAATTTTCATAATAATCTGTTATAAGACTCTTTGCTAATGCAACTTCTTTTTCATTATCCTCAGCAACCGGAGAGAGCCAAAGACCCATATGCGCTTGCATTCCAAGTTTTTTTACCGCAGGCATTACTTTTTGAGAATCTTCGGCGGAGTAGAGACGGACTTTATTTGTAAATTGTTTAAGAAGCTCCAAATCTCGGATTATCTCTTCTTCGCTAAGAAACTTTTTACTGTTGTCTTTTGTATAAGGTGCGTAAGAGAGGGACTCTATAATATTGTCGGCATCTGGCGGAGATATGAATTTATCGCCGCTGTTAAGCCACAAAAAAATTTGAAGAAGTGAAGCCAGTAGCAGAGAGCTTAGAATATATTTCAATGGGTTTCCTACAAAAAATAAAACGAATTGTATACAAAAATTTCAAAAAAAATTACTTTATAAAAAAATTTATAGTATAAATTTTGATTTACTATTAAAACACTTCCTAAAACAGGCATTTTAACTACTAAAATTTCAAAGACGATAGATCTTTTAACTCACTTTATCAAGAGCGATTATTGCATAAATTTTTAATATTTTTTTCAATATTCTCTTTATGATTGTTTAGCCAAAGCATCCATTAGCTCAGTTATGCTTTTTGTCTGTAAAAACTCTTTAAACTGTGCTATATCTGTTTTAAGTATGCTCACACCTAAAATTTCTACATCGTAAATAAGCCAATTTTCTTTGCTTGTTGCTTTCTCTTTGGGTTTATGGAACTTGTAAACTATTTCAAGTTTTTGCTCTTTGCTTACAAGATCCGTTACAAAAGCAATTCTGCCGTCTTGTGGCTGCTCTACCTTTTTTATTTCAACTTTTTCATCTTTGTAAGCATCTATTTTTGATGAGTAAGACTGCTTCATACGCTCTACATAGAGAGCAACAAACTTATCTTTATCTGCTTTTGAGAGCTCATTCCACTTCTTTCCCAAGCTAAGTTTTGCCATAAGTTCAAAATCCATCATTGGCGTTAAAGACTTTATAATATTGCTGTTTCTATCAACTTTTGACAATTTTTTATCTTCAACTATCAAGATAACTTCATTAATCTTGTTTAAAAAATGCTCTTTCAATTCTAATTGCTCATTTGCAGCCACGTTTTGCACTAACACCAAGCCAATGCACAGCATCAGCATTTTTTTACATATTTTTTTCACACTCACTCCTCAATCTGTTTTTTTCTATACTGCTCATACATATCTCTTAAATACGGATACAAATCTACAGCATCTTTTTTCATCTTGTCATACTTTTGCATATTGAGCGACGTATAGTTTACTTCTTCAAGAACTTTTGCACCGATATACTCCGCCGCAGTATCCGTTAAAGTCCAGTAACTTCTCTCATCATAATTAATAATACTAATCAGAGAGTCTGGATATAGGCTTATCGTATCTCTGATATTTGATGGTCCCAAAAGTGGTAAAACTATATGCACGCCACCGCCTACTCCGTAAAATCCAAGCGTTTGACCAAAATCCTCTTCATGTGCTTCAAGCTCAAAATAGCTCTTAGCAGGATCAAATAACCCCGCAATACCTACCGTGGTATTAAGAACAAATCTTGCACTCTCCTCTGCAGCATTTGAAAGTTTTCCCTGCAAAATATTGTTTGCCAAGCGTGTCGGAAAATAGAGATTGTTAAAAAAATTTCCTATACTCTCTCTGATCTCTACATGTAACACTACTTTATATCCATTCGCGACAGGTTTGAGCAGATATTCATAAGCGCCGTCATTGAAGTTTGTCATCCATCTATTGTACCCGTTAAGCGGATCATAGATCTCTTCTGCTTCAAATTCATCAGAAAATCCAGAGAGTTCATCACTTGAGTTATTACTATCTTTAGTTTCCAAAAGAATGGTTTCTTCAGGTTTTAGTGTATCTTTTGAGCTGCATCCGCTAAAATTTAAAATTATGAATAGACATAACGCACCATAAATAAACTTCACAGTCACACCCTTACTCTATCTGCCAATGCCCTAGTTAAAGACAATAAATCTATATTTTCTAAACTCACGCCAGTGGGAACACCCTGAGCAATTTTTGAGTAGTTTATATTAAAATTACTTAATTTATCTTCAATATATAACATAACCGCATCATTTGCAATGGATGGCGTTAATGCAAAAACAATCTCTTTAACTCCCGAGCCGACTAATTTTTCCAAACCTGAAAAATTTAACTCTTCTAGGGAGTCTAAAACAAAATATCTTCCGTCAAATAGTCCATTCTCTTCAAGTAGCAGTATATCTTTTGCATTTTCTACTATACAAAGAAGCGTCTCATCTCTGCTATCATCACAGCATATGAAGCATAAATCATCTTCGCTCATTCCGCCGCATGAACTGCACTGTTTAAGAGACCCCAATGCCTCTTCTATAGCATGAGAGATTTTCATTCCGGCAAAACTATCTTTTATAACCATGTGATAAGCCAGTCTTGTTGCTGATTTTTTTCCTATAGTCGGAAGCTGTTGCAGTGCTTCTACAAGCTTGTCAAACTTATCTAAAGAGCCTCTCATAAACTCTCTTTTTTACTATTTTTCGGCAAAAGCACCCATAAAGTCAGAGGCGCTTTCAACTTGCCGGCTATCTCTTTGGCATCTTCTCCGTATCCCATGAACATATCGGCTCTCACGCTTCCCTTTATCGCTCCGCCCGTATCCTGTGCCATAACCACTTGATTAAACTTCACATCTTTTGCCTCTGCACTCAAATAGAGCATAGTTCCAAGAGGAATATATCTTTGATCCACCGCAACTGAGCGTTTAGGCGTAAGAACTACACCAAGAGAACCGCTTGCGGCTTTATCTTTTTGCTTGAAAAATATCATCGACTTATTGTAGTTTAAAACCTCATCAATCCTTGATGGATTCTCTTTAAGCCACGCACTTATGGTTTGAAGCGATACGTTCTCAAGAGGTATCGCACCGATGCTTGCCAAATATTTTCCGATTGAACTGTATTGATATCCATTCTGGTTGTCATACCCTATAAATACTGTTTTTCCATTCTCAAGCGTCACTCTTCCAGAACCTTGTACCTCTAAGAAAAAAAGATCTATCTTTGAATCCGTATAGCAAATCACCTCAGCCTTTAGAGATTTTGCGCTTACATCTCCTCTAGCATAATAAGGCACTAGCTTATTGCCTTCTAGCTTGCCTCTTAATCTATAGTTTTTAAGTTCCGGATAAATTGATCCAAGATCAACGGTAACTAAGTCATTCGGCGTTTTGTATATAGGGTAGATATAAGGCTCTTTTTTAACCAAAGAACCTCTAAGTTCAGGTTCATAATAGCCAGTCAATATGGAATTTTCTTCATTTTGCAATTGACTTATTTTGTATGGCATAAAGTGAGTCATAAGAAATTTTTTTGCATCTTTCGCGCCAACCGCCTGAGTGCATAAATCTCTATATATTTCTTTTGTTTTACTCGTTTTGCAGCTCTCGATAAAAGAGCCTAACGCTTTGGTAAAATCCTCATTTTCCCACTCCGGCAAATCACTAAAACTGCTCTCTATAAGCTCTGTTTTTGGCATGCTGGAAAAGGTTGCATGCGGTTCTTTAGAACAGCCTGCAAAGAGTAAAACAAGGGCTATAAATAGTATATTTTTTTTCATAAACGGGATTATACATACATTAAATTTAAAACAGTATAATTGCAAAAATTTTAAATGTTAGGATACGTAATATAATATGCAAGATTTAAGCTATTACGAAATATTAGAAGTCACCAAAGACGCAGATCAAACAACAATTAAAAAAGCGTATAGAAAAATGGCTAAAATTTACCATCCGGATAAAAATCCCGGTGACAGCGAAGCCGAGCATAAATTTAAACTCTGCAATGAAGCTTACCAGTGTTTAAGCGACGACAAGCAGAGAAGTACATATGATCGCTACGGCAAAGAGGGGCTTCAAGGTATGGGCGGCAGAGGTCGTTCATCAGGTGGATTTGATGATCTCGGTTCAATGTTTGAAGAGATGTTTAGCGGTTTTGGAGGAGGCAGTTCTCGCCGTCGTCAAAATCCTGCAGATATGGAAAAATACTCTCTCGATATGAACATCAATATGTCCATTAGCTTCAATGAGGCTGTTTTTGGATGCGAAAAGGATGTGGAGTTTAAATATAAAAATTCTTGTAAAAGTTGCAGCGGTACAGGTGCAAAAGACGGAAAGCTCTCTACCTGTAGTCAATGTAGAGGACAAGGGCAAGTTTTTATGAAACAAGGTTTTATGACCTTTTCTCAAACGTGTCCTGCATGTCATGGAACAGGCTCTGCACCATCAGCTCCTTGTAATAGTTGTAATGGCAAGGGTTACGATGAAGAGAGAGGTAATGTTACTATTAAGATTCCAAAAGGAATTGATGACGGAAACCGTCTAAGAGTTTCAGGCAAAGGAAATATAGGCAAAAAAGGAAGCAGGGGCGATCTCTATGTAACTTTTAGCGTAAAACCTGATAAACATTTTCAAAGAGACGGAAATGATGTATACATCGCGATTCCTGTATTTTTCACACAAGCCGTTGCAGGCGATAGTTTAACAATACCCTCTTTAACAGGTGAGCTAGAACTGAAATTAGATATTGGAACTAAAGATAAACAGCATTTTATATTTAAGGGCGAAGGTATAGACGATGTTCACGGACACGGCAAGGGAAACTTGGTAGCACAGGTGAATATTACATATCCTAACAAACTTACCGATGAACAAAGAGATCTTCTCAAAAAACTTCAAGAGTCATTTGGAATAGAGTCCAAACCTCATGAGAGCGTCTTAGATTCGGCTATAGAGAAGATGAAAAACTGGTTTAAATAAAAATAGACTACATACGTGGAGATACAAAATGAACAGAGACCATCTTAAAGATAAACTTTCAGCCCTTGCTTTGTCTATGTTTAGAAAAGATTTGTTTGGTATCTACCACGGTTCTATCTCAGCAAAAACTGAGTCAAACAGATTTATTATAAACACAAAATAGGCTATTTTTGACGCACTTAATGAAAATAGTCTTATAGAGCTTTACTTCAAAAAAATCTACAGGTGGAATCAAGCTAGCATTGATGCAAAGATCCACCACAGCATATACTCTCAGATCTCGGATGCAAAGTTCATCTGCTTTAGTATGCCTCCATATACTGCGGCCTATTCTCTTAACCACAATATCATTACTCCCAAAGACGATTTTGGGTACAAAGAGATAGGATCTATAGAGATCGTAGATCCGAAACATTTTGAAGATTGGTATGAGAGAGCAAGTAGTGAAATAGCATACTACTTTCAGAGCTACAGAACTAATATTATCGTAATCAGAGGATATTGGATTTATACTTTGTAATAGAGATATCCATGAAATGGTAAAAAAATCGCTATTTTAGAGAAGAGTTGCAGGCTTCTTCTGCTTCATAACACGCAAAATGATGCTATTTTTGACTAAAGCAAGCTTTTTACGGCATCATAAGCTGTATCTATCATCTTATCACACTCATCAAGTGTTATAATATACGGCGGCATAAAGTAAACTACATGTCCAAGCGGACGCAGTAAAACACCTTTATCGAGTCCATATTGATACACTTTTAACCCTATTCTATCTTCGGGCTTATACCCTTTTAACTCTATCGCACAGATCATGCCTGTTTGCCTAATGGATGCAATGTTTTTCAACTCTTTAAATTTTGAGAGCTTGTCACTCATGTATCTAGCAGTTACTCTGTTTTTTTCTATAACGTCATCTCTCTCGAAAAGATCTAAAGTAGCATTTGCGGCGGCACATGCAAGAGCATTTCCCGTGTAACTATGTGAGTGCAAAAAAGCTTTATACTCGTTATAATCACAATAAAATTGAGCGTAGATCTCGTTTGTTGTTAGTACGACCGAGAGAGGCAGATATCCGCCTGTCAAGCCTTTTGAAAGAATAAGAAAATCAGGCGTTATATTAGCACTTTGACATGCGAACAGTTCACCTGTTCTGCCAAAACCAACCATAACTTCATCGGCAATCAGATGAATCCCATATCTGCTACAAATCTCACGGACTAAAACCAAAAACTCTTTGTGGTACATGTGCATAGATCCGGCACCTTGAACTAAAGGTTCTAAAATAATTGCACTTATCTCATCTGCTTTTTTTCTGCATAGCTCTTCAAAAGCGGATGCCGCTTCCATTGCGGCTTCTAAGCTCATATCTTTTGGAACCGGTGTTTGAATGCTTTGAATTAAAAGCGGTTCATACGTATCTTTGTAAAGTTTTACGTCCCCTACGCTCAACGCACCGATTGTCTCACCGTGGTATGAATTAGTAAGTGAAACAAAAAGTTTTCTCTCTTTAGAGCTATTTTTATGCGCATGAAAGCTCATCTTAAGGGCAACTTCGACACCGCTTGAACCGTTGTCCGCATAGAAACATTTTTTAAGTCCATCCGGTGCTAATGCTACCAATCTCTCAGATAATTTTATCACCTGCTCATGTGTAAAACCTGCTAATATTACATGTTCAAGGGTATCTAATTGCTCTTTAATTTTGTTGTTTATGTAGTTATTTGTGTGTCCAAAAAGATTAACCCACCAGCTGCTTATAGCATCTATGTAGCACTTGCCGTCAAAATCTTCCAAATAAACTCCATAAGCTTTTTTAATCGGGATAAGAGGAAGTGTCTCATGATCTTTCATTTGAGTGCATGGATGCCATAAAACATCCAAATCTCTATTTTTTAGCTCTAAATTCGTCATATCTGCTTAATCTTTTTTTGACACAGAAGCTTCATACTCCTCTGTATAATTAAGAGTCGTACATGAGAGAAGCCCATACAATTCCATCTCTGTTCCGCTTACATCAAAAAGTTCTTCCCCATCTTCTGCCAAAAATATAAATTTTTCATATTTATGATTATTCTTATCTATATATTTTGAGAAAACCACATAGTGTACATCTTTAAGCTCTGGTATTTTAGAGCATGCATCAATATATTTTTTGCAGCTCTTATCTACACTTTTTATTTCCAAAACATCAGACTGAATAGTATTTAACAACACTTTCGGCAACTTAGGCAACTCATTTTCAATATTTGAATATTTTGTAACACCGCTCATAAGAAATCCTTTTATTGACTCTAATTTTTTGATTTTACCACCTTTTTATTTATATTTCTATTATAATATAGTGATTTGGAGCAACTATAAAGTTTAAGCCCTCTTTATCAAGGTTTAATGCGAATTTACCTAAAATTGCAAAAATATCATATACAAGGTTATTTACTCAATGATTACATGGATGCAAAGACATAAAAAATATCTTATCGTTTCTATCTGGATTTCTACTATCGCTTTTGTCGGAGCGGGATTTGTAGGATGGGGGCAGTATAACTATGGCGATAAAGCCGGAGCTGTCGCAAAAGTCGGAAATATTGAGATAACAATGGGTGAACTTCAAAAGAGTTACTCAAATTTATATGCACAATATAATCAAATGTTCCAAGGTAATTTTGATGAGGAGAAAGCAAAAAGCTTTGGGCTACAATCTCAAGCACTTAAATTTTTAACGCAACAGGCGTTGATTTTAAATTTAGCTGCATCATATGACTTACAGGTGAGCGATGCTGAACTCTTAGCCGATATAAAAACTCGTGATTACTTTTTTAAAGACGGTGTTTTTAATAAAGATGTTTATAAAGAAGTTCTATCAAAAAACAACCTAAGCATAAAAGAGTATGAAGCATCTGCAAAAAAAGATCTTCTAATTCAAAAAACTCTTGCTCTTCTTCCTGTCCAAGCAAAAGACAGTGAGCTTAAAATTTTAGATACGGCAATGAACATAGCAGATAAGATAGAATACAAAGTCTTAAAAACTAGCGAGATAAACATAGATATGTCAGATGAACTTTTAAAACCTTTTTGGGAAAAAATGCAAAATAAGTTTATGACTGAAGTCAGTTATGAAGTGAAATTTATTAAACAAGCCAAAATCTCTAAAGAGTATGATGATGCAGCGATTAATGAGTACTATAATGAAAACAAATCAGAGCTTAAAGATAGCGAAGGAAAAATACTGCCTATTGAAGCTGCTAAAGATAAAATAAAAGAAGAACTAAATGCAAAAGAGACTAAAAAAGAGGCTCTAAAAGCATACATAGCCTATAAAAAAGGTGAGCTTAAAGATGTAGAGGTAAACAGTTCTACCATATCTCCTAGCAACAACTCTTTTGGTGCTGAAGCACTTGAATCTGTGTCAAAACTAACATCTGCTTCACCATTTTCAAAACCTGTTATGGTTGGAGGCGGTGATTTTATTACTTTTGAGCTTGTCAAAACAAATCCTTCAACGCCAAAAAGCTACGAAGATGCGAAAGGTGAAGTTATTTCTGTCTATGTTCCAGAGCAGAAGAAGGCAAAACTTTTAGAGTTGGCAAAAAGTTCATTTAACACTTTCCATGGCAACTCTACTGATTTTATAACAGGAAACGACTCTAATAAACTGGCAGATTTAAGCGCAAAAGAGGCAGATGAGTTCTTAGCTGCAGTTTTTACTACACAAGACAAAAGAGGATTTGTTTCTCTAGAGAACGGAAATATAATTATGTACAATATTCTGGAACAAAAGATGCTTAGCAACAGTAACGTTAACCAGGACAATCCTATTGTCAAATTAAAGAGTGCTATGTTTAATGAAAGTTTAGTTAAAAACTTACAAAGCAAGTACAAAACAGAGATTTTTATCCAAGGACTATAAGTTGAGCAGAACTGTTTTAGCCATTGATATTGGTTCAACTAAGATATGTGCAATCATTGCAGAGATAGCCAATGATAACTCCATAGCTATAACAGGTGCTGGAATTTCAAAAGCACAAGGACTTAAAAAAGGAAGCATTACAAATATTGAGCTTGCTTCAAAATCTATAAAATCTGCCGTAAGTGATGCAAAAAGAATTGCCGGAAGCGAAGTTAGTACAGCAATAGTCTCTATTTCCGGAGCTTACACAAAGAGTATAAATTCAAACGGTATTGTTAATATTCAAAACAAAGAGGTAACTTTTAAAGAGATAGAAAGAGTTATGCAAACATCTCTTTATAACGCTAACATACCAAACGAGTATGAAGTTTTACATGCTCTTCCTTATAATTTTAAAGTAGATGATCAAGATCATGTAGAAGATCCGATGGGAATGAATGCTTCAAGACTTGAAGTTGACACTCACATAATCTCTACTCAAAAATCAAATTTAAACAATCTTAGAAAAGCAGTTCGCGGTGCAGGAATAGAGGTTGAAAGTATTGTTTTAAATGGATATGCTTCTTCTATAGCAACACTTAATGATGATGAAAAAGAGCTGGGTGTAGCTCTCATAGATATGGGCGGAAATACAAGCAATATAATCATTCATTCAGGAAACTCTATCCGATACAACGATTTCTTGGGTGTTGGATCTAACCATGTTACAAGTGACCTTTCTATGGCACTTCATACACCTTTAAATATTGCAGACAGCGTAAAACTCAATTACGGCTCACTGCTCAATACAAGCAATGACCTGATTGAACTTCCTATAATCGGCGATGAAAATACAACACATGAAGTATCTCTTGAAGTGGTACATAATGTTATTTATGCAAGAGTTGAAGAGACGCTAATGATTTTAGCTCAGTTTATTGAAAACAGCGGTTTAAAAGATAAAATAGGTGCCGGCATAGTTCTAACAGGCGGTTTTTCACAAATGGAAGGCATCAGAGAGTTAGCAGTTGCAACATTTGGTTCTGTTCCGGTTCGTCTTGCTAAGCCTAAAGAGATGAACGGACTTTTTGAGAATCTTCGTTCACCTCAATTTTCAAGTGCAATAGGTCTTGTTCTATATGCTGCATCTGCATACACTCCGTATGAGATAGATGCAAACAAAAGAATACGGCACTCAAATGAAGCACCTGCGGAGCATACGCGCATAGATCTAAGTGATGATCTTGCCATTTTGACTCCTCAGTTGCTAAATGATGAAAAAAAAGAGAAAATGATCTCTATTGTAACAAAAAAAGAGAAGAAGAGTGAAGAAGCGGGAACGATTAGTAAATTTTGGAACTGGGCAAACCAGTTATTTTAAGGAGAGAGAATATGGAACCATTTTTAATTGAAGAAGCAAGCAAAATAAGCGGAGCAAGAATTGTAGCAGTAGGTGTCGGAGGCGGCGGAGGCAATATGATTGGGCATATGATTCGCGAAGGTGTAACTGGGATAGAGATGATCATTATTAACACTGATGCTCAGGCTCTAAAGGATACAAAAAACGCAACTACCATACAAATTGGCGCAAAACTTACAAAAGGTCTCGGTGCGGGAATGAAACCTGAAATCGGCAGAGATTCTGCAATAGAGAATTATGAAGAGATAAAAAAAGCATTAACGGGTGCTGATATAGTATTTATTTCTGCCGGTCTTGGGGGTGGAACAGGAACCGGTGCCGCTCCGATAATAGCAAAAATTGCTAAAGAGGTAGATGCATTAACTATATCAATTGTCACAAAGCCTTTTATGTTTGAAGCACCGAAGAGATTGAAGCTTGCTAAAGCCGGACTCGAAGAACTTAAAAAAGAGAGCGACTCTATCGTTGTTATTCCAAATGACAAATTACTATCAATCATTGATAGAAAATTAGGCATTAAAGACAGCTTTAAAATCGTTGACAGTGTTTTAGCTCAAGCGGTAAGTGGAACTGCCGGGGTTATATTGTCAAACGGTGAAAATGATATAAATCTTGACTTTGCCGACTTAAGAACAGTAATGAGCCATAAGGGTATGGCACTTATGGGTGTCGGTGAGTATGAAGGTGAGAATGCGGCTTATGAAGCTATTAAAGCTGCAATTGAATCTCCTCTTCTTGATAATGTGTCCATTAACGGTGCGATGGGTGTTCTAGTGCACTTCCACATGCATCCTAATTTTCCTATGATAGAAACATCTGAAGCTATGATAGTAGTTCAAGAGAGCGCACATGAAGATGCCGATGTAATTTTTGGTACTTCAACGGATGAATCTCTACCTGAGAATTATGTAAAAATAACTATCATCGCAACAGGTTTTGAAAGAAATTTAAGTTCTAGTTCGAATAACGAAAATTTTATAAGTGATTCAATGGCTCCTATTACAAAAATTCGCCCAAGATTAGTAGTCGGCGGAGATTTTGACGGAAGCCACTTAGACATCCCTTCCTACATGAGACAACAACAAGATTAACTCCTCTAGATTATTTAAAATCCCATACTCTCCTTTGGGGTTTTTTTAATTCTCGTTTATGTATAATATCCTAAAAAAAGAGATAAAAAATGAAATTTCAATCCATA
>Ga0208246_1001276_pt1 | contig 14659 bp, 16 predicted proteins | sample RifOxyD2_FD_184039 | JGI IMG/M metagenome (GOLD analysis project Ga0208246, IMG submission 184039) | Soil microbial communities from Rifle, Colorado - Rifle Oxygen_injection D2 (SPAdes) | ecosystem: Environmental > Terrestrial > Deep subsurface > Rock core/Sediment | place: Rifle, Colorado... | reverse complement strand
TGATTGCCTCTAAGGCAACCTTGGCTTTGAATTCCTTGCTGAATCGGTTGCGTTTCATCTTTCTCCGTTTGCTTCGGATTCTATCTTAACCGATTGTCCAGTTTTTGGGGTCCACTATAATCCCCCCCAATTACTTTGACCATTAGCCTCCCATAGGTTAAGGTTAGGCAAACTTAAGCCAAGGTGTTTATGAAATCGCTGCTCCCCCTTTTTTTGTTGATCTTTTTTTCACCTTCCCTTTGGGCTCAAGACCTTAAAGTGCAGTGGCCTATGGGTTGGCAAATGGAAAAAAGTGTCAATGAACCCCTTAAAGCCGGGAGCGCTCAACAAAAAACAGTGGAGTACTGGAAAGGCCCTGAAGCTGGCCAAGAAGCAAAGCTAGAACACTTACCCGTTCGGACACCACCAGTTAAAATCTTTAATGATTTTGCCAATTCCCGCTCTTGTACCGAACTAAAACGAATCTTCGAGGCCAAGGGGCAGCTTAAAGAAGGAGCCTTTGCCTCTTACAAGTTCCTTTTGCGCTGTCCTATCGAGTCTGGGTACCGTTTTTGGGTGGGGGCGGCGGTTAAGGGGGATAAGATTGGATATCTGTTTTATTTCACCTTTGAGGCTTCCGATCTGTTGCCTGAAGAAATTGTGGGCCGATATGAGCAAACACCAGGATATCTATCGTTAAAATAAGGGGTTGAAAAGATAAAGCTTGACCGATCCCGCCGGGCACAGCACTATTGGGGTTGAAAATGCCACCCAGCGGGATGGACCGGTTACGCCAGTATTCGGTCATGGGTAGGCCCCACGATTATCCCGCACTCACTCCCGGCCCATTTTGGGGTCAGGAATCCAACCAAGCCAAGACTAAATCCAGACTAAATCAGGCTTAGAATCCTGAAGGGTCCGGGCCCCACTTTCGAAATTAACTCTGGAAGGTTGGGCAAAATCAGGACTGGTTGGACTCTCCAGGTCGCCGTTGCTTAAGCCGCCACCTGGGCCAACCGAGGCCCTCAAATTGGGCCCGAACCTTAGGAAAAATTTGTCAACATTTAAAGATTTAGGCCTGTTTCCAGAAATATTGAAAAACCTGGAACAAGCTGGTTACCAAACGCCCACCCCCATTCAGTCCCAAGCAATTCCACAACTGCTCCAAAAAAAGGACCTTTTAGGTATCGCTCAAACTGGCACAGGTAAGACCGCCGCCTTTTCACTGCCCATTTTGCACCACTTTGCTAGTGAGCCCTTAAAAGTTGGGCCAGGCAAAGCGCGTGCGTTGATCCTCGCACCCACCCGCGAGTTGGTCACCCAAATCGCCCAAAATTTAGAAGCCTATTCGGTTAATTTAGGTTTTAAAATGGCCGTGATTTACGGCGGGGTGAACCAAAATCCCCAAATCCGCTCGATGCTGCGCGGGGCCGACCTCTTGGTTGCCACACCTGGGCGGTTGATGGACCTGATGAACCAGGGTCAGGTGAACCTGTCGCAGGTAGAGGTCTTTGTACTCGACGAGGCCGACCGGATGTTGGATATGGGCTTTATTAATGATATCCGCAAGATCGAGCGAACCCTACCCAAAAAACGCCAGACCATGCTTTTTTCGGCAACCATGCCTAAAAGTATCGCCTCTTTGGCCGCTAGCCTGCTTAACAACCCAGTGCGGGTTGAGGTGAATCCTGAATCAACCACGGTGGACCGAATCAATCAACAGTTGGTGCGTGTCGATAAAAAGGAAAAACCCAATTTACTTCGGAGTATTTTAGAGGAATCAGGAGCCGCTCGGGTTTTGGTTTTTTCTAGGACCAAATATGGGGCAGACCGGGTTGCTAGGGATTTGCAAAAACATCAAATCTCTTCGGCCGCTATTCATGGGAATAAGACCCAAGCGGCACGCGAGAAATCGCTAAATCACTTTAAAGAAGGGCGGATTCAAGTGTTGGTGGCGACTGACATTGCCGCTAGAGGGATCGACGTTGATTCGGTGAGCCATGTAATTAATTACGACCTCCCCCAAGACCCCGAATCATACGTACACCGGATCGGCAGGACCGCCAGGGCGGGGAGAGAGGGCATCGCCATCTCTTTTTGCGACCAAACCGAACATGACCAACTTGAGGCGATTGAAAAGTTGATCAAAAAGAAGTTGCCCCTACATGCCGTCTATTCAAGCCCAGTTCCTGACGAGATGATTAAAAAGGCCAATCTAGTGACCCCGGCCTTTCGCCCTGCAAGGCATGAAAGACCAGCGCCCCAGACGGCAAAGAAACCTGCTGCTGAACCAGCGGTGGTGCACCCTTCGGAAATGCGGCCTGGAAGGCGCCTTAAAAAAACCACGGCTACCACCTTGGCGCATCGGGGAACTCGGCACCACTAAAAAAACTAGGGGTTTAAGCTCGCCCTGAATAAATTTGCCTTAAAGCCCTGCCTGTGGGAGCACTGTGGGCGGGCTTTGAGCAAAGGGTTTAAAAAAATGTAACTGTCTTTAAAAAAAAAGCTATACAAAGGATAAAGTTACAGGTTAGTCTGTTCCAGTTTAACAAATGAGGTTCTAGACCTTTGTAGCCGGCCACGCTTTCTCCGTCATGCGGATCATCGTCGTTGTTGCAGGAAACAATCTGGACCCCGATAACAACGCGATTTTAAGGATTTACCCATGGCAGAAGGAAAAGTTAAGTGGTTTAGTGAAGAAAAAGGCTACGGTTTTATCGAGCGGCCTGAAGGCAAAGATGTATTTGTCCATCACAAAGCCATCAATGGTGACGGTTTCAAGACCCTAAAAGAAGGTGACCATGTTACTTTCGAAATCGAAGAAGGTCAAAAAGGCCCAGCCGCTGCAAACGTTTCGGTAATTCGCTAAGAATTTCCGTGGTGCCCGCCAAAAGCGGGCACTAAACCCCCCGATCTACTCCTAAGCCCTTTCGGGCTTTTTTTTTGCCCTTTGGTTTCCGCCTTCTCCAAGGTTATACAAGCGTTTAATTTTTTAAGGCTGTTGCCTATTTGCTCCGCAGAACGGGCTGGAATCTCGCCTATTAAATATTTTATCCATTTGATATATATTAAATTACGCCAAATAAACGCGTTCAAAATGGCCCAAGTTCAGCCAATCCCCCTGAACGATGTCTTACGACCACAGCATAGTAGCAGGCACCGTAATTTTCTGCTTTGTATCCCGATTTATTGCCTAATAATTGCTTTAAAGAGGTCCAAGTTTCGGTGAAACATGGAGCCGGGAAGCTTGAAATTGAAATGCGGTCAACCATTCAGTATCCTTACTCTATAATAATAATAATAATAACTTAGATATGTATAAAGGCCCGTAGGGAGTTAAGCCAGCATCCCCTGAGCGACCTGTCGCCGTCGGTCAGGCCCGTAGAGCCACTCAACTAAGGACAATCCAAACTCGATGGCAGTCCCTGGACCTTGGGAGGTGGCGCAGTTCTGGTCGATAACCACTTTTTGAATGTTACGCTTTGTTAGGTGATGTCCAAAACTGGGATAACAGGTTGCCTCTTTGCCTGCTAATAAACCATGACGGGCCAAAACCAAGGCGGGCGAAGCACAAATAGCTCCATATTTTTTGCCCAAATCGGCCTGGGTTTTGAGTAAATCGACCAGGAGGGTGCAGCGTGAAAGGGCTCTGGCACCGCCTACCCCACCGGGCAAAACAATCAACTCCCAATCTTCTTCAACCACTTGTTCTATTAGCCGATCTGCAACCAGTTTAAATCCCCTAGAAGCGGTCACCTGCCGGTTCCGTTCGACCGAAGCAGTAGTCACTTTGGCACCACCTCGGGTTAAAATATCACAAAGGGCGACCGTTTCTAATTCTTCAATCCCATCAGCGATAGGGACCAATACTTTTTTTCCCATCCTTCTCCATCGGTTTACGCTGACCTTATCTTAAGACCCAACAGAGGTAAAGCCAAAGCCAATTAAGAAACAGAAGTCGTCTTAATTATGGCTCCCTAAATCAAAGGGTCTATCCCAGTCGCCAAGCCAGTCTGCATCCACTTCCAACCCAAAAATTCTCAACAAATAAAACCTTAAACGCGGTTATAACCGGCTTTCGGGCTCCTTTGGCCCACTTGGCCTAGCCGATCCAACCCAGCCCTACCAATTGGTGGCGATTTGTTCTTGCAGCAAGTGGTTAATTTTTTCAGCTAACCGTTCTAACCTATCTTCCAATTCAGGGCGTAGCGGAACTTTTAGATTAGAAATTTCGGTTAAGTCTTTGGCAGACTCGCCAATGTAATGGGCAAACGCACTTAAAGGCACGTCTGCATTGCGACTAGAGACCATGCGAGTGATTTGTCCGCGCAAAGCATACAGAGTTGAGTCATCTTGGATTGGGCGCAACTCCCGCTTTTTTTCGGCAAAGTTTAGGGTTTTAACCCTTGCAGGAGGGTCTGAAGGGGTTTGAAAGGTTCCTTCTGACTCTGCCGAACTGGTTGCCCTCTGGGTCAGACTGGCGGCCTGCGAGACCTTGGTATTTTTACTGGTCTTGGGTTTTGGGGCTGAGCGGGGGGCCGGTTGGTTATTTGCCAAAGCTGCGACCACAGCTCGCGGGGATGACTGGGCTAAAGCTGTGGCAGACCTGCGTGCCTCCTGCTTAGCAATCAAAATTGGCGTCTGCTCTGGGCTTAAAGGGCTTAGTTGGGCGACTTCGCTTAATGATTCCGCAAAAACCCAAAGGGGCTCCTCGCTATTCTCTCCCTTAGAAGAAGCTAAATTAGGGATCAAGTCGTTATTAATAAACGAATCAGAGGCCACCTTTCCCACTAGTTGAGAAACTGGCGACCAAACACCAGTTATAGATTGTTCCTGATTCGGGCTGGCCAAATCTGCCAAGGGAGGGCATTCGGGCGACCTAGGCGTTGGACCAGTTATTCGGGCAGTGTCACCCTCACAAACACCCAAACCTACAGGTCCTTGGGCCTGATTTTGAATCCCTGCTGGGACATCAGGTAAGCCTATATTAGTTTGTGCTGGCGTTTCCAAATTGGAATTTGAGGAACGACTCGCCTTGTTTACGTTCGACTTTGTTTTAGAATGAGTCGTGTCTTTTTTCATTAGGTCTATTCCGGCAACACTTCCATCAAGTAATAAATCGAGTGGGGTATCCTTGTTTCGAACAGGGGCAGTTTCCTTTCGTGCTAGGTTTGGAGGTGCTGAATTACCCAAACTGGGGCTTGGTGTTTTGGATTCAAAAGAATCTTCATTTCTTCGCCAAGTCCAGCCTGCGAGCCAGACGCAACTAAGGTTAGCCAGTTGCACCGCAAACCGAAGCACCACTAAAAAAACAACCTCCGCCCAAAGTCCACTCACCGCTTTTTGTTCGGCCAAGGCCTCAACCAAGCGTTCTTTGGTTTTGATCTGGTTTTTTACGGTTAACGCCGAATTAACCCGCTGATTTTGGGCGTAAAATAGTTCTAAACTACGGTCATGTTCGGCCACCTGTTGGCGAAGAACTTCAACAATGGCTCGGTTATTTGCTTGGGAAGCCAATTGGCCCACTTGGAAGTAGATCGCATTAAAGCTCGCCCCTCCGACGGTGGTCATAAACAGCAACAGTAGCAAAAACCGAAACAAATAATTAGCCGGGTGCCCCTTTCCCCTTCTGGGGGGAAGCCAAACCCCGGCCATAATGGCCATAAAAACTTCATTCAGTCCGGCGGCTAAAAACCCCATATAAGGGAAGGCAGAGCGGGGGTAAAGTTTTTGATAAAACTGCCCCGCTTCTAAAACCATAAAAACCGACGCGGTCAAGCTGACCATGACCAGGATCACCACAAATGCAATGCGTTTTTCCCGTTCCATATCGCCTCCAGTGAACACACGTACATAATCAAACAAATGTTCACCATTGACAAGAAAAAAATGAATCCAGTAGCAAAATCTTTAAAAGGTTCGCCCTTAAAATTACGTGAAAGCTAAAAGATATTGACTAAGGGCTGCCAATTTTATAGAAAGCCAGCTAGGGGTTAATCCCGCAGGCCGGCTATTGGCTTTTGAAAACCGTCGAAACAGATTTGAGAGTGCTACATGGCGTCAAACAAAGATATGCGGATTTTAGTGGTTGACGACTTTTCGACTATGCGCCGGATCGTCAAAAACATTCTTCGCCAGTTAGGATTTAACAACGTTGACGAGGCTGATGATGGCTCGACAGCCTTGATTAAATTAAACAAAGAAAAGTTCGATTTTGTGGTTACCGACTGGAACATGCCCAAAATGTCTGGTCTGGAATTGTTAAAAGAGATTCGTGGTTCTGAATCTTTAAAACACATTCCTGTTTTGATGGTAACCGCCGAAGCACTCCAAGAAAATATTATCGCCGCCATTAAGGCAGGGGTTTCGAACTACGTGGTCAAACCCTTCGACGCAGCCACTATGAGCGAAAAAATCGAAAAGATTTTTAGCTGATCAAGGTTCGTCTGGTTAGGTTTTATAAAAAGGCTCTTTCTGCGTCAGCGGGAGAGCTTTTTTTGCTTGGGCCAAGGGTAAATGGAAGGTACAAGGCCCACTAGGGGCAGGCTTTCGCGAATTGGACCGAGAAGGTTTTGTTTTGTTTGGCTTCTTTAAACGCGTCGTCTAAGTGAATCCGCCCACAAGCCTTTTTGCGTTCGGCCCCGGCAAAGTCTTTTTCTAAATCAAGGAAAGGCGTTCCGCCCGCTTGAGTCAAAGCGATTAGATGAAAATACCGAATTTCAAAATCCTTGGCGTTGAGCCAGTGGGCAAGCCCGGCCTTGAGTAAAGCCAAATCAAACTCCCCTTGTCCTTGAGCCTGTTGGGCCTCCTGGAGCCGCTGCCCAGCCAGGGCTGGGGCTTGATCTGGACCCAAAAGTTTAACCACCCAAGCCTTTTTCGATTGCTCCAAAATTAACCGAATACCAGGGGCCAAGTTGACTTGCTGATTGGGCTTTTCAGAGGCTGCCAGATTGGCCCTAGGGGCATGCTCCAGGTTTTTTGCTTTATAAGGGAAGGGTTTTGATTGTTTAATCCGCTCAACCTGCCCGCTGGTTAGATTAAGGCGCACCAAGTCCACCATTCCCCGTTCTAGTTTGGCCCACAGCCGCAAGTGGTCGGCGTCTTCGAATTGAAGCTCGTTGCACCATCCCTCGGCGCAAAGATTGGCGGCCAGGAATTCGAGTTTTTGTTTTGGGTTGCCTTCTAGGTCTTCGAGCACCGGTTGTTGCCAGCAGCGGGTTTTGCCGCCGATTGTGGCCGTATCTTCTAACAGCGCGGGGCTAGCTTGAGTGCGTTCGCTTAAAGCGCGAATCTCCTGCTCCCAGCGCGGCAAACGAGCGGCGGGGGCGGGGCCTACCTGGGTCACACTCAAATAAACCAAGGATTTAAAATCAGGCCCAAACAAGAGTTGGCTGGCTTTGATTTGGCGGATTTGATTGGTTTTAGCGTTAAAGATTAGATAACGATTAGGCTGGCAGGTAAAAGGGCCTTGGTTTTCAATCGCCACTAACAAGACCCCTTCTTGAAAGCTATGGTAAACCGAAACCCGGCTGGTCTTTGGGTCTCCTTTGACGAGGGTCCAAGAATTAAGTGCCCAGACTGGGGAGGCGCAAAAGAGGACTAAGCAAACGCAGCCCAGCAGGCAGCGAACCATCAGTGCGCCCCGTTGAGGTCTTTTGCAATGATATCATGCCCAAGCCACTGGACCGGGGCTTTGGGATTCGTGATATCTTTAAACATAATTCGTCCTGAGGATTCGAGTACTAGATTACTTAAGTGGTCTGTTACCAAATCTTTTTTGTCTCGATTCAGGGCCATAATCAGGTCCGACTGTTCGAGCATATATTCGGCCATTTCCCGGGTATTGTGCTTGGGCCAGCCGTCAAAATCGGCGTAGTAGGGCTGCATCAAGGGGTGGGTATGGAAGGCGTCCACCTTGTTAAGCAGATTTTCGATGGTTTCCTCGTCCACAAGCTTGTCCTGACAGATTTGGGTCTGCAAGTAGGCGAAGTTAGACCCCTCTTCTTTGATTAAAGCACTAAGCAGAGGATACAAAGGCAGCTCGACCCCGCTAAAAAGGTCGCTCGAATTGGTGCGTATCTCTGGGCAGTTATAGATACAGGCTTTAATGCCTTGTTTAAAGGCTTGTCGGGCGTGATCTTCTAAGCGTTTCTTGGACCAACCGGGTAGGTAAGGGCTATAGGTCTGCCATTGGTATTTCCCTCCGACTAAGATCTCAGTCCCATGGTATCCATACCCTGAATAACTGCAACTCCCGCCGCCCTGGGCTACCTGTTCCCTTATGCCCCCGGTTGAGTTTAATAGTTCTAAAAAGGTGTCCGCCGTAATAGCGTCATAGTTTAAGGCAGCCAAGTGGCCTAAATCGCTATGTTCCCAAAGGTCAACGCTGGGCAAATAGCGTTCTCCCGATCCCTTGACTGCCCGGTTAATCAAGACCAAAAAAACCTTTGCTTTGGGAATCCCGCCCGCCATGGTGTGCGCAAATAAGACATTTGCCCCTTTGGGGATCAGGCCCGAAAGTTCACTGACCATTTGAGTAAGACTGGTCCGAAAGCGGTTGATCCCGGCTTCCTGGGCGGCTTTGATCTGGTCCCAATCGAGTTTAAAATCCTGCCATTCGGTAGGTTTCACCTTGGCAATCATATCTGCTGGAGAAACCCCGCCTGTGGGCGCGTCCATGTCAAAACCAGCCCATAGGGGGTAATTGAGGATTTTTCCGCCTAAATTGGCTTCGGCTTGGGCAAGTTCATCAGGGTCTAAGGCGCGAAGCACATTGTCCTTATCCCGGCGGCCAACGGTCGCCCCGATTAGGGTCATGCCACGCTCTTTGGCTTGTTCCACAAGGCCGTTGGCGTAGCCGCGAGCGAAAAGTTCACCAAACAGCACAAATACATCGCCCGGTCCGTAACCGGGGCCTTCAGGCAGTTCCCTGAGTGCGTTAAATCCAGACATGGGGCAAATTACGAGGCTAAGTTGACTGGGGTAAAGTTCACCTTTTGAGTCTGGAAGGTAACAGCTTTGGATATTGAAATCAAGGCGGCATTTGCCTAGATGGGGATCAATCAGAAATAGCGGCGCTCTGGCTGGAGGTGCATCTCTGCTTGCAAAGAGAGATTTTGTTTGACTGCCAACAAGGCCCAAGATAATGACACTTCGGCCCGGTTGGGCTGGGCTGAAGATTCTGCTGAATCAAGCAGGTCGCCAAATCCGCCGGTTGGGCTATGGCGCTCTTCGGCAAAGCCGGGGTTTTGTATAATTCTGGGGCGCAGCAGTAAGGGATTCATGGAACTCCATTGGGTTCCCTTCCTTATCGGCTAAAGCCCCAAAAACTTAAATTTTAATCTCCATGGGCAACCAAGGTAAAGCTGGCTACCACGCCAAGTACAGACTTACCTACAAAATCGACGTGCGTGATTTTCGTGATACCCCCTTGGGTCATCGCCGCTTCCAGGCTGCAATCGCCAGTCGCCCACATGCCCAGGTAGGTGGTGCATTTTGCTTCTCCGATTTTGGATCCGCCCGGTTCGCCAGTGACTCCGAAGGGTCCCTTGATCTCGGTATAAAAGGCTCCGTTGACCGGCGCGTAATTAACGGTTGCGCAGCTTGCTAATACAAGCGCCACTAAAAATACTAAGATTACCTTTTTCATTAAAGCTCCTAAGAAATTTTTTTTAAACCTATAGCAAGTCTTTTTAGAATAATAAATAAAGAATAACTCGCCCAGACTTGACCAGTGCTAAGGGCTTGTTCAAGCTAGGCGGACTCACTTTAAAGGACCGATGGAACTGACCGACTTCGATTTTGTATTGCCCAATGAATTAATCGCCACCAAGCCATTGGCCGAGCGGGACCAGTCAAAGCTGATGACGGTGCCTAAGACGGGGGATTTTTTAGATTACCAGTTTTGCGACCTGCCTCACTTATTAGAACCAGGAAGTTTACTCGTGATCAACGATGCCAAGGTGTTGCCCGCTCGACTCTTGGGCCAGCGGCAGACTGGGGCCCAGTTGGAGGCTTTGCTTTTAGAAGAAATTTTACCTGGACGTTGGGTAGCGCTGGTTAAAAAGGCAGGACGATTAAAGCCAGGGGAAGACATAGCCTTTGCCGGAGGGGCGATTGGGGCTCGCTATTTAGGCCGGGATGCCAAAGACCGGCCTATTTTGGAATTTTTTAACCCAGAGACATTGTTAAGAGACCTTGAAACCTATGGCTTGGCGCCCTTGCCGCCCTACATCCACCAAGCCCGCGGAGTCGAAGGGGACCGGGAGGAGGATTTAGCCCAATACCAAACCCAATTTGCCAAACATTATGGAGCGGTAGCCGCGCCTACGGCTGGGTTACATATGACCGAGCGTCTCTTAGTTAGTTTAAAAAAACAAGAGATTGAACTGGTTCCGGTGACCTTGATGGTAGGGCCAGGGACCTTTGAGCCCGTACGGGTGACCCAGATTAAAGAACACCAGATGCATGCGGAAGGGTTTAATGTTCCCGAGGACTCGGCTAAAAAAATCAATCAAGCAAAGGCCCAAAAGCGCCCGATCGTGGCCTTGGGCACCACCAGTTTACGGGTTTTAGAGGCGGCGGCTAAACAGGGTCAAGTGGAAGCCGGGGGCGGGAGGACTAATATCTTTATTTATCCTGGATACCAATTTAAAATGGTGGACCGCATGGTGACCAATTTCCATTTGCCCAAGTCCACTCTATTGATGTTAGTAGCCGCCCTGGCAGGCCGAGAACGGATTTTAGCCGCTTACCAAGAGGCGCTGAAGCGGCAATACCGCTTCTACAGCTTTGGCGACGCTATGTTAATTGGCTAGGCTTAAAAGTCTTTTGCGTATCCTAAATAGGTTTCTGGGCGCAGGGTTTTAAGTTGGCTTTTGACCTCAAAGGGCAGGTCTAGGCTGTCAATAAACTGGGCCATTTCGGCTTCTCCAACGGTTTTGCCGCGAGTGAGTTCCTTTAACTTTTCGTAAGCATCGGGCACTTGGTAACGGCGCATTACCGTTTGCAAGGCCTCACCTAATAGCAGCCAAGCCCCTGCCAGTTGCTCCTGGATCAAAGCTTGATTTAACTTGAGTTTGCCTAACCCTTTGGCGGCGGACTGATAGGCGAGTAACCCGTATCCCAAAGCCACCCCCATATTTCGCAGCACCGTCGAATCAGTAAGGTCCCTTTGCCAGCGGCTCACGGGCAATTTGGCGGCTAAATGCTCTAACAGGGCATTGGCCAGCCCTAGGTTCCCTTCGGCGTTTTCAAAGTCGATCGGGTTGATTTTGTGAGGCATCGTCGAACTGCCCACCTCGCCCTTAACCGGAACCTGAACAAAGGCTTCGTTGGAAATGTAACCCCAAAGGTCGCGGCAGAGGTCAAGCAGGATGGTATTAGCCCGAATTAGGTTATGGAACAATTCGGCCAGGTAGTCGTGGGGTTCGATCTGGGTGGTGTAAGGGTTGTAATCCAGGCCCAAACTGGTCACAAACTTTTCGGCGAATTTGCGCCAATCTAGGTTGGGATAAGAAACCACATGGGCGTTAAAGTTACCCACCGCCCCGTTGATCTTACCTAAATATTCTTGGGTTTTTAAGCCCTTGATTTGACGGTCTAGGCGCTGGGTCACATTATACAATTCCTTACCCATAGTCGTGGGGCTGGCCGGTTGACCATGGGTGCGAGCCATCATCGGGGCGGCGCGATATTCTTTGGCTTTTTGCTCCAAGGTAACCAGGAGTGATTCTAAAGCAGGCAAAATCACCAGTGTGATCCCTTCTTTGATCATCAGCCCATAAGCCAAATTGTTAATGTCTTCCGAGGTACAAGCAAAATGGACAAACGGCTTGAGTGCCCCCTGGCCCAGTGCCTCTAGGGTTTCACCAATCAGGTATTCCACCGCTTTAACATCGTGATTGGTGGTTTTTTCGATCTCCTTGACTCGGCTGGCTTGTTCTAAACTTAGGTTTTGATATAGCCCACGGAGGTTTTTTTTAAGCTCCTCACTCAAGGGGGAAAGCTCCCCTATTCCTGGCTCCTCACTTAAAGCAATTAGCCATTCGATCTCGACGTTTAGACGTAAACGGATCAGCCCCATCTCGGAAAAAATCGGCATCAATCCGGTTACTTTGCTTTGGTAGCGACCATCGAGTGGGCTTAGGGCGGTTAATTCTTGAGACATCAGGCTTTTTGGAAAAGTTGGCTAAGGGCCCCGTTTAATTGGGGGTATTGGAATTCGAATCCCACCTCTTCTAGTCGGCGGGGAACAATCCGTTGGGGAGCTAAAATCATATGGGCTCGGTCGCCTAAAACCAGTTGCAACACAAAAGCCGGGGCAGGCAACAGCGCCGGGCGTCCAAGCGCCTTACCTAAGGCTTTGGAAAACTGGCCGTTGGTCACTTGCTCAGGGGAGACTAGGTTGTAGGGGCCCCGCATTTGGGGGTTGTCTATCATCATCACCATCGCCGAAACCTCGTCTTCCAAGTGAATCCAAGGCATCCATTGCCGACCGTTACCTAAAGGTCCGCCAACAAAATATTGAAACGGGGGAACCATCTTTTTTAAGGCCCCACCTCCAGAACCCAAAACCATCCCCGTACGGGCTAGACAGACCCGAATCCCCCAGGCTTCGGCTCTTAGGGCAGCCTTTTCCCAGGCCTGACAAAGCTGGCCTAAAAAGGTCTCGCTCACTGGGCTGTCTTCATCTTGGGCTTCCTCGGTAAACCGGTAAAATCCCACCGCCGAACCCTGGACCCAAACCAAGGGTTTTACCTTCAGCGACATAGTCCACTGGGCCAAATCTTCAGTCAGTCCCACTCGAGAATTAATCAGCAGCGCTTTGCGGTTTTCGTCCCAAGGTTCGTCCATAATCGGAGCCCCGGCCAGATTAACCACCGCCTCAAGGGGCACCTCTTCTAATTCCTCATTGGAGATAACCAGCCGGGTTTTTTTACCCAAGATTATGCGGGCATGGTCCGGGTTTCTAACCAAGGCCCAAACCTTGTCCCCTCGGTCTTCTAGCCGTTTGACTAGCGCTTGGCCAATAAAACCAGTGGCCCCTAGGATCAATATATTTTTTTCCATTGGTTCTCCTGGGAGCACCCTATCGCAAGTAAGTACGCCCGGCTAGCCCCTATCATTTTTAGTAGTCCCAGCCTGCGGGGCTTGGGTGCCTTTGTCAACTGACGCTCTGGGGGGGAAACCCGAAAAATAGCCCTTAATTTTTGAATAGTTTGCCATTGATACTCTATTTGCTTTTGCTGTATCAAGGCGATGCGGTTGTCTGCGCCACTGCCGTGGGGTGCGGGGTTGCTCTATCATGAGGAGGGGGCGCTAAAAAACGGCACAATCAAGAGGAAAATAATGAGCAAGAATATTACAAAGGCCGATTTGGTCGCTTCAGCAGCCGAAGCATCGGGACTCACCAAGTCGGCTTCAGAAGAGGTAATTAACCAACTTTTGAGCACGGTAGAAAAGGCTCTTAAAAAGGGACGCTCTGTAACCCTGGTTGGGTTTGGTAGTTTTAGCGTAGGCACCCGCCAAGCTCGCAAGGGACGCAATCCCCAAACTAAAAAAGAAATTAAAATCCCTGCTACTAAGGTTGCCAAGTTTAAACCCGGCAAAACCTTAAAAGAAGCGGTTAACAAATAGCCAGGACCTTGACCCTAGCAGACCTTTACCTCCAACTCTTGAGGGCTTACGGCCCTCAAGGTTGGTGGCCGCTGCACTTAAGTGGTGCCGGATATCACCCCCAACATTTTGAGCTTCCTCAAACCGATTTAGAGCGTTTAGAGATTGCTCTAGGGGCGGTCTTGACCCAAAACACCGCCTGGAACAATGTCGAAAAGGCCCTGACCGGGCTAAAGGAAGCCGGTTTTTTTGGCCTGGAGCAGATCGCCATTGCCGACCCTCAGAGCTTGGGTTTGGCCATTAAACCGGCAGGCTACTTTAACCAAAAGGCCCGCTACCTCATCAACCTTGCCCAGTTTTTTATTACCCAACCGTTTACCCAATTGCGGACCCTGCCCATGGTTGAGGCGCGGGGATTATTACTTAAAGTAACCGGGATTGGTGAAGAAACTGCGGACTCGATCCTACTTTACGCCTTAGGTCAACCCAGTTTTGTGATCGACACCTACACCAGGCGGATATTGGGCAACCTGGGTTTGTGCGATCCAAAGGTCCCTTACCATAAGCTTCAAGCCTTATTCCATAAGCAACTAGAGCCGGATGTAAACCTATTCCAAGAGTACCACGCCCTCTTAGTTGCCCACGCAAAAACTTTTTACCGAAAAAAACCCTACCCAAGCCTTGATCCAGTGCTGACAGCTAGCTACACTTAACCCCTACTCCAGACAAGGGATCGATGAGCTTAAACATGGAGCGGTTTACCCGCTTGGCCGAAGAGGCGATTTACCTCTCACACCGGATTGTCTCCGATGCCCAACAGCAAAAGATGGAGGCCGAACATCTCTTGGTCTCGCTTTTGCGCCAGGGCGAGGGCCCTTTGCCCCAGGTATTCGGTCAGCTGAAGGTTAATGTTAAGGAGCTTCGAGAAGAATTAGAGCGTTACATCGGGCAACTAGACCCGGCTGCCGGTCCGGGCAAAGACGTTTATCTCTCCTATTCCTGCGAACAGTGTATCAGAAAGGCCGAATACGAGGCCGACCGGATGCGCGATGAGTTTTTAGGC
>Ga0208246_1001274_pt1 | contig 14693 bp, 11 predicted proteins | sample RifOxyD2_FD_184039 | JGI IMG/M metagenome (GOLD analysis project Ga0208246, IMG submission 184039) | Soil microbial communities from Rifle, Colorado - Rifle Oxygen_injection D2 (SPAdes) | ecosystem: Environmental > Terrestrial > Deep subsurface > Rock core/Sediment | place: Rifle, Colorado... | reverse complement strand
GAGGCGGACTTCTGCAACGTCGCCTCCGGTTGGGAGAAAGGCATCGTCGAGAAGAACGTCCAGGATGCGCGCCGCCGCGTCTGGATCGAGGCGAAGCAGCACAAATTCAGCAGCTTCGACGAACTGAACCTATGGCTGGAAGCGCGTTGCCGCGCCTTGTGGTCATCGCTGATCCATCCCGGCCACGAGGACATCACCGTGCTGGATGCGCTGGAGCAGGAACAACCTTACCTGATGGCGATGCCCGCACCGTTCGACGGCTACGTGGAAACCATGGGGCGCGTATCGAGCACTTGTCTGGTCAGCGTTGACAAGAACCGCTACTCGGTCCCCTGCCATCTTGCCAATCGCATGGTCAGCATCCACCTGTATGCCGACCGCATCACCTTCTATGACGACATGGCGATGGTGGCTGCGCACCGCCGCATGCTTGATCGTGGTCAGACCAGCTACGACTGGTTGCATTACGTTCCGCTGATCGAACGCAAGCCGGGCGCGTTGCGCAACGGCGCCCCGTTCGAGGACATGCCCCCGGCGCTGATCAAACTGCAGGCCGCCTTGCAACGGCACGAGCGGCAGGAAGGCAATCGCCTGATGGCCAAGGTACTGGCGGCAGTCCCGGTGCATGGACTGGAAGATGTGCTGGTAGCGGTCGAGCTGGTTCTGGAATCCGGCATCCACAGCGCCGAACATGTGCTGAACGTCCTGGCCAGACTGAAGCAGCAGGCACCACCTGCGCAAGCGGAAACCAGCCTGATGCTCAACGAGGAACCGATGGCGGATACCGCCCGTTATGACCGCCTGACCGAGCAGGAGGTGCACCATGCTTGATATCGTTGCCGAACTCAAAGGGCTCAAGCTTCGAGGCATGGCGGATAGTTATGCGGAGCTGCTGAGCCAAGGCCGCAACGTCGGATTGGATACCTCGGCATGGCTGATCAAGCACCTGATCGAAGCGGAGAACACGGATCGTGGATTGCGCTCGATCCGCTACCAGATGACCTCGGCCCGATTCCCTGTGCATCGCTGCCTGGCCGACTTCGACTTCAGTCAGTCCAAAGTGGACGAGTCGCTGATCGGTCAACTGGCATCGATCCGCTTCACCGAGGCGGCAGAGAACGTGGTGCTGGTCGGTGGCACGGGGACAGGCAAAACGCATCTGGCGACGGCACTGGGCGTGTCGGCTATCCAGCAGTTCGGCAAGCGTGTCCGTTTCTACTCCACAGTCGATCTGGTCAATCTGCTGGAGCAGGAGAAGGCGGTGGGCAAGCCGGGAAGACTGGCGAACAGCCTGATGCACATGGACCTGATAATCCTGGATGAACTGGGCTACTTGCCGTTCTCGCAGGCGGGTGGCGCGTTGTTGTTCCATCTGCTGTCGAAGATCTACGAACGCACCAGCGTGATCATCACCACCAACCTGACCTTCGCTGAATGGAGCAGCGTGTTCGGCGATGCGAAGTTAACGACTGCGTTGCTGGACCGCCTGACGCATCACTGCCACATCGTCGAGACCGGCAATGAGTCGTACCGCTTCAAGCAAAGCAGTGCTGCGGCGAAGGATCGCATCAAGACCAGAGAACGGAGTCGGCGCAGTTCCATCAAACAGGAGGAGCCGTTCTAAACAGAAGTCGGGAGTTTACTCCCGACTCATCCACTCACTTGAACAGGAGGCGCTACACCATTCCAGTCTGGTAGACTTATCCACAGCAACGGATCAAATCCGATGCAAAAACGCCTGGTCAAAATTCAACGCGCACAGGTGGTCAGTTTTAAACGCGCGCCAACAGGGAAATTTCACCTATTCCAGCATTTCTGTAGGAATATTTCACCAATTCCGATTTGTTTTTGCCAGCAATTCTCAATAAAGCTGGGAAAAGTGAATTGAATCAGTACCGGCAATTTCACCTTTTCTGAGAACCTTCATATGTATCGATTTCAAAATAGGTAAAGAGAAGAACAAAAAAAAATGACCACAGAATCTGTGGTCATTTTTTTAACTAGTTTTAAATCGCGGAAATTACCAAGGGGGAAAAGAACGGTTTACTTCTTTGCGACTTTCTTGACTGCGGGTTTCTTCGCCGTAGATTTAGCGGTAGCCTTTTTTGTAGTGCCAGTTTTAGCAGCAGTCGTTTTTATAGAAGGTGTCGCTGCCTTGGTGGTTTTCTTGGCTGCAGCCTTTTTGGCTGCTGGTTTCTTCGTTGCTTTGGTTTTACTTGGGCTGGCTTTGGCTGCTCTCGCAGCAATCAGCTCCAGCGCTTCTTCCAGGGTTACAGCCTCAGGGGTTACGTCTTTTGGCAAGGTGGCGTTGATCTTGCCGTGGCGAACATAGGGGCCATAACGGCCGCTGCACACTTCGATGGGCGCTTTGTCATCAGGGTGCTCTCCTAGGGCACGCAACACCGTGGCGCCACCTGTCTTGGCTTGCGCGAGCAGTTCCACAGCACGTTCTAATCCGATATCGAAAATGCTGTCAGTACGAGGGATGGATTTGAATTTTCCGTCATGTCCGATGTAGGGGCCGAAACGGCCAATGTTGACGATGACCTTCTTTCCGCTTTCTGGGTGAGTGCCAACTTCTCTTGGTAGTGATAGCAACTTAAGCGCAGCGGCAAGATCAGCCTGCTCCAAAGGAAGATCCTTGGGCCATGAAACTCGTTTTGGCTTCGTCTTTACGCCCTCTTCCTGCTCACCGAGTTGTACGTAAGGGCCATAGGGACCGCGCAACAACAATACAGCCTGATTGGTTTCCGGGTGCATCCCCAATTCTCTGCGCGCTTCTCCGGTGTCCTCTTCGTCGCCAAGGCTGCGGGTGAAATCACATTCCGGATAGCCGGTACAGCCGATGAAGCTACCGCGCTTGCCAAGTCGCTTGGAAAGCGGCTTGCCGCACTTAGGGCAAGCTTCTTCCAGGATCTCTGTGCCGGGACGATCGACATCCTTCTTGTCTACAAGCAGTTTATGGAAACCAGTCCAGAAAGCGTCCAGCACAGGTATCCAATCGCGCTTGCCTTCAGATATCTCATCCAGTTCATCCTCAAGATTGGCGGTAAAGCTGTAATCGACATAACTTGTGAAGTGCTCATTAAGGAATTTGATCACCACACGACCGACATCGGTGGGCATAAAGCGCTTTTTGTCGAGCGTTGCGTATTCGCGAGCCTGCAACGTGGAGATGATGGCGGCATATGTGGAAGGACGGCCGATGCCGTACTCCTCAAGTGTCTTCACCAAACTTGCCTCGGAATAGCGCGGCGGAGGCTGGGTAAAGTGCTGCTCTCCATAGAGCTTATCGACTGGCAGAATGTCGCCTTCTGCCAAAGGCGGTAGTTTGGCACTATCCTCTTCCTCGGCATCATCTACATCTTCCATGTAGACGCCGATAAAACCAGGGAACACCAGTGTCTGCCCGCTGGCGCGAAACAGTGTGTCATCACTGCTCAGCCGGATATCGACACTGACCGTGTCAAAACGAGCAGGAGACATTTGGCTGGCCAGCGTGCGTTTCCATATCATTTCGTACAGGCGCATCTGGTCGATGTTCAGATGGTCTCTAAGGCTGTCAGGTGATCGTCCTATAGAGGTGGGGCGAATGGCCTCGTGTGCCTCCTGAGCGTTCTTTGACTTGCTTTTGTAGGTAGGCTGCTTTGCAGGCAAGTAGTCGGAAGCGAAATTATCCTTGATGTAGTCGCGGATCTCCGCGACGGCCTCATTGGCCAAGTTCAAAGAATCGGTACGCATGTATGTGATCAGGCCAATGGTCTGGCCGCCGATATCAACGCCCTCGTACAATGACTGTGCGGTACGCATGGTGCGATCGGATGTCATGCCCAGCTTGCGGACGGCTTCCTGTTGAAGCGTGGAAGTCGTAAAAGGCGCGGCGGGATTTCGCTGCTTTGCTTTTTTGTCTACGCGCACCACCTTGGGTGGCAACTTGGCATCATTAAGCTTGGCGTAAATCGCATCATACTCTTTCTGGCTGGCGATGCTGAGCTGTTCCAGCTTATTACCTTGATACTGGAATAATTTAGTCTTGAACGGGATGCTGTTCTTCTGACTGTCCAGGTGCACGGACCAGTATTCCCGGCTTTTGAACTTCTCGATCTCCAACTCACGTTCGACGATTAGACGTAACGCGGGGCTTTGCACACGTCCGGCGGAGAGTCCAGGCCTGATCTTGCGCCACAGCAAAGGTGAAAGATTGAAACCGACCAGGTAATCCAGGGCTCTTCGCGCTTGCTGGGCATTCACCAGCGGCATGGAGATTTCGCGGGGGTGAGCGACGGCTTCCTGGACGGCACTTTGCGTGATCTCATAAAAGACAACGCGTTGCATGTTCTTGTTTTTCAGTGCGCGCTTACTTTTAAGCAATTCGGCGATATGCCAAGCAATGGCTTCACCCTCGCGATCGGGGTCGGGTGCCAGAAAGATGTTGTCTGCCGCAGCCGCTGCTTTTGCAATGGCATCGACATGCTTGGAGTTACGAGCGATGGTCTCGTAATTCATGGCGTAGCCATTATCAACGTCAACAGCACCATTCTTGGGAATAAGGTCGCGAACATGACCATAAGATGCAAGTACCTCAAAGTCCTTGCCCAGATATTTCTTGAGCGTCTTGGCCTTGGCCGGAGACTCAACAATTAGCAGATTGGTTGCCATGCGCGGTTTCTAATGTAGGGGGGAGGTGCCGGAAGGCGTAAGCAGATCCTCGATCAGCATAGGATCAAGCTCCTCATGCTGACTCCACAGGACCATGAGCATGATGAGTTTGACTTTATCCAACTGAAGGTTCTCACGGTCAAGCGCGACCGCGCGATCAATGATCATCTCGCGCTCGATCGGTGTGATGAACTTGTTATGCTCCCAGAACTTCAAGAAAAGGAGAGCGTCGGAACTGATGCGCCGTTGTTCATAGTCAGAGAAAAGACGAAAGCCGCTTTGATTGATACTCTCCGGGTACTTTGCTTGGGTAAGCTGCTGCAAACCAGAGAGCCAGACCAGCGCCTGGTTGATGTCCTCCTCCTCAAACCCGGCCGCTGAAAGCTTCAGGGAAAGTTTGTCGTGATCAGGATAGCTGCCGAGGTCGAAATAACTCTCGAACAGGAATAGGAGGATATCAAACATGAATGTATATGGGTTTAGGTGATACGTTGATACAACCCGCCAGGTAGGCTTGCGATATGCCCGTCGAGTTCAAGTTGCAACAGGATGGCTGATAGCTCGCTTATCGTCAAGCCGCTGCGCTGCGCGAGCGCTTCAGCATCAACGGCATCGAAACCCAAGTGAACAAACAATGGATGCTCTTCTGAAGTGCTGGTTGCAGAAACATCCTGCAAGGAATGCCCCAGCTCCTCAAAGATGTCGTTAGCGTTCTCTACCAACTTTGCCCCTTGCTTGATCAACGCGTGGCAGCCTTTGGCTTGGGGTGAATGGATAGAGCCGGGAATGGCAAATACATCTTTACCCTGCTCCACTGCCAAACGAGCCGTGATCAGCGAGCCGCTCTGGATGGAAGCCTCAATGACAAGACAGCCAAGGCCGAGCCCGCTAATGATACGGTTGCGACGGGGGAAGTTCGCGGCCAGAGGAGGCGTGCCAAGAGGAAATTCAGAAATGATAGCGCCAGCCTGAGCAAGCGAATGTGCTAGATCGCGGTTGGAAGCAGGATAGACTTTATCAAGCCCAGTCCCAACAACAGCAATACTAGAAGCGCGGCCCTTTAAACCACCGATATGCGCTGCGGTATCGATACCTTGCGCCAAGCCGCTGACAACACATAAGCCAGCTTCAGATGCTGCAAGCGCAAAAGCTTCTGCGTTGCGGATCCCTTGAGCTGAAGCATTGCGGCTGCCCACGATAGCCAAAGCAGGGGCATTCAAAAGATCAAGCCTGCCCTTAACAAATAGCAACAAGGGCGGGTCGGGAATATTCAAAAGGGATCTTGGATATTCGATATCGGCAATTGTGAGGACTTGGTTAAGCGGGTCATCCAGCCAGGCAGAGACCGCGGATATCAAAGAAGAATCGATTTCGGATGAAATCGAGCGTGCTATCGCTGGTTTAACGTGAGGAGTGAGGTCTGCAACGGGTTGATCGAAAATTGCCGCAGGGGAGCCGAATACCTTTAACAGGCGGCGCTGGCTCCCATGACCCAGCCCCGGAACCATGTAGAGTCGGAGCCAAGCTGCGAGACCAGAGTCAATTGCCATTTATTCCGGGTTGCGAGCGCTATCGAGCAACTGAACTGGCAGTTTGGTTTCCATGACCAAGGCATATGCGACCTTGTTGAAAACACGGAACACCATGACCAAGCCATAGCGCATGTCAGGGAGATTGATGTTTGGTGTAAACCAGCCTTGTGTTTTAAGAACCTCTCCCTTTTGGTACAAGCCGAGAACGTTGCCGACTTCAAGGCCGTCACGGCGCCCTTTATTCAGTGTGATAACAGCGTGTTGCCCGGCCTGCTGTACGCCGCCATATATAGAAATGACCTTGGCGGAAATCTGACTTTCAGGTGCGCGAGGTAAATAACTGCTGCTATAACCCGTGCCCGCCTGTGCAAAGTAATCACCTTTATTGATTTCCAGAATCGCGTTGGTAATGCGCAAAGTGCTGGGGTCGCCGAACTTTTCAACGGTCGCATCACCGAGGTACATAACCTCTTGCCCGAGTTCTTCGTCAGTATCGGGATCGACGAACTTCACGTTCGGACGATAGACTTGCCATTGCGAACCTTTGTCGGAAGGCAAGTTCTGCGCATATGCCAAATCATTGACCGATAGCAGTGTGCGTTGCTCATAGGTGCCCACCAGCTTGGGAGCGTTATCCAATTCCTCTTCGTCAACGACCAAGGGGCGCTGCAGAAACGAGGCGATCACATCAAGAGGGATGGCAGGAATGGCCTCTGTGTTCTGACTTACAACGCGTACTTTGGGTTCGAACTTTACGACGTTAGACGGCGTAACCGGCTCGGACGGGAGCGTTTGAACGGGAGGGACTGTGGTCAAAGTGCCTGTGCGGCGGTCCAAATAGACCAAATCGCCAGGATAGATCCAGTGCGGATCCTTGATTGCCTCTTTATTCAACGCCCAAATTTCCGGCCATTTCCAGGGATCCTTGAAAAACATCGCCGATATATCCCACAAGGTATCGCCCTTGACGACGACATATCTGTCAGGAGCATCTTCGCGGATCTGCAACACGTCTGCGGAGGCAAGGATGGGCAACAGAAAGCAAATCAGCGATATAATCTTGCGCATGGAAAACCCCAGCAAAGTAATGAAATGCGGTGCAAAGTTTGCGCACCTGTTTAAATTCTGCATCTAGTCTCTTAAGTTGGCAAGCATTTATGGCGTTACTACCCATTATTAAATATCCAGATCCGCGGTTGCATAAGGTGGCCAAACCGGTTGTGGCCGTAACCCAGAACACGCGGAAACTGATACAGGATATGAGCGAAACGATGTATGCGGCACCCGGCATCGGACTCGCAGCAACTCAAGTCGATGTTCATGAGCAGATCGTCGTGATTGACGTGTCTGAGACCCATGACGACCTGAAAGTCTTCATAAATCCGGTGATACTTGAGCTGGAAGGCACCGAAGAGAGTGAAGAGGGGTGCCTGTCAGTTCCCGGGATCTATGAAACGGTGCGGCGAGCCAACCGGGTCAAGGTTCAGGCTCATAATGAGAACGGAGAAACGTTTCAACTGGAAGCGGATGGCCTGCTGGCGGTTTGCATACAGCATGAGCTCGACCATTTGCAGGGCAAAGTGTTCGTTGAGCACCTGTCACACCTCAAACAAACCCGCATCCGCGCGAAGTTGAAAAAACAGCGGCGCGAAACGCTGTAGAGACCAACGTGAGAATCATCTTTGCAGGAACACCGCATTTCGCTGCCAGCGCACTTGCCGCCTTACTGACCGCCGGGCATAAGATTGCGGCTGTGCTGACACAGCCGGACCGGCCGGCAGGCCGGGGCATGCAACTGAACGCAAGTCCGGTGAAAGAACTTGCGATCAAATATGACGTTCCTGTATTACAACCGACATCCCTGAAGTCAGCGGACATACAGCAGACATTGCGTGCGCTCAAGGCCGATGTGATGGTGGTCGCAGCGTATGGTTTGATCCTTCCCCGTGAGGTCTTGAGTATCCCGCACCTCGGGTGTTTGAACATTCACGCCTCGTTGTTACCCAGATGGCGCGGGGCGGCACCCATACAGCGCGCCATCCTGGCGGGCGATACAGAAACTGGCATCACCATCATGCAAATGGACGTTGGCCTGGATACGGGCGACATGCTATTCAAGTACCCCTGCCCCATCCTTGAAACGGATGATGCACAATCCTTGCATGACAAACTGACGGACATAGGGGCAAGCGGCATCGTCGACACCTTGCAGCAGCTGGAAGGCGGTACAGTACAGCCGGAGAAGCAGGACGACAGCACGGCTTGCTATGCGGCAAAATTGAGCAAACAGGAAGCGCTTATCGATTGGTCTCGGGATGCAGCCGTTCTGGAACGGTCAATCCGCGGCTATTTTCCGTTCCCGGTAGCGCATACGGTGTTCAATGGAATACCGGTAAAACTATTGCGCGCCCGAACCGCGAAACAGGAGACGGCAAGTCCCGGAACGGTATTGGCCATGAACAAAAGTGAGATCGTCGTGGCATGCGGAAGCGGCACATTGGCGCTGGAAGTCTTGCAAAAACCGGGTGGGAAACCATTGCCTGCGGCACAATTCGTACAGGGATTCCCGATTAAGGTCGGTGACAGATTCGGTGTCGATAAGCCGTGAATGTCATCCAGACAGAGGCCGCGGGGATCGTTCAGCGCGTCATGGGCGGATGCAATCTGGATCGCGCGCTAGCGGACAGGCTGACGGCAAATCCAGACTATTCTCCCCAGCAAAGGGGCGCGCTCCAGGATTTGAGCTACGGCACGATCCGTTACTACTCGCGTCTCGAATTCATGTTGGGAAAATTACTCGAGCGGACTCCCCGCGACAAGCTGGTGACCCACCTGTTGCAGGTTGCCCTGTACCAGCTGGAATACAGCAAAGCCGGTTCACATGTGATCGTCGACCAGGCGGTGCGCGCCGCAAAGCGGTTCAAATCCCCGGTCAGCGGATTGGTGAACGGCGTACTGCGCAACTTCCTGCGTCAGCAGGAAAGCCTGTGCTCGGCGGCAGATGCAGAGAAAAACAGTCGCTTTGCCTATCAGGACTGGTGGATACGCGAGATAGAACAACAGTACGGTGACCGCTCGTCCAGCATACTGGAAGCCGGCAACACCCATCCGCCCATGACGCTAAGAGTCAATCGGCGTCACACGACTACTGAAAACTACATGTCACTGCTGGAAACGGCGGACATCAAAGTTCAGTGTGTGGCAGAAGAAGCCTTGCTGCTGGCCAACCCGATGTCCGTGGAGCGCATCCCAAAATTCGCCGATGGCTGGGTGTCGGTACAGGATGCGGGTGCACAGTGCGCAGCCGCTATTCTCGATGTCGCAAAGGGTATGCGTGTGCTCGATGTGTGCTCGGCACCGGGTGGCAAAGCGCTGCATCTGCTGGAACGTGCGGACATCGACCTTGTGGCCATGGACAAGGATGAACGGCGATTGGACAGGGTCAGGCAAAATCTGCACCGGGAAAAGCTGAGCGCACAAGTGGTTTGCGGAGATGCTTCGCAACCTGAAGCGTGGTGGGATGGCAAGCCGTTCCAGCGCATCCTGGCCGACGTACCCTGCTCGGCCTCAGGGGTGGTGCGCAGGCATCCCGACATCAAATGGTTAAGAAGAGCTGCAGATATTGCGGAGTTCGCCGAACAACAACTGCGCATACTTCAGGCCATCTGGCCGTTGCTGGACTCGGGAGGTAAATTGCTCTATGCCACCTGCTCGGTATTCAGGCAGGAAAATCAGGATGTAGTTGGGCGATTTCTGACTACACATGAAGATGCGCACCAGGAGATTATCGCGCTACCTTTTGCAAACGATCCGCCCGGACAGTTATTGCCCTGCGATCAGCATGATGGATTCTTCTATGCCCTGCTGCGCAAAGATGACTAAAGCACTGCTGCGAAGCTTGTGCACCTGGGTTTTGATCCTTGGCGTGTCATCTGCCATCGCCGACGGCATCGAGGTCAAAAAGGTAGAAGCCAGGCTGACCAGCGAGGGGTACCTGATCTCGGCCGATTTTGATATTCAACTGCCACCGCAAGTAGAAGAAGCTTTAAGGCGTGGTGTAACGCTGTATTTCGAAAGTGAATTATCCATACACCGTTCGCGCTGGTACTGGATGGACAGCGAGATCGCCAGCCACACGCAGACCAGCAAACTCACATTCAATACGCTGACCCAGCAATATCGTCTGACCCGGGGCGGTTTGTATCAAAGTTTCCTCTCGCTGTCGGATGCCTTGCGCATTCTGGGGCGTCAAGTCGCGCCACCGATCGAGATATCCCGATTGGATATGTCAGGCAACGGCTATTTGTCGAGGCTAATCAAGAAAGGCAGTCAGGTCGGAGCAACCGCATGGATGGCCCTGGATATCACGCAACTGCCGAAACCGATGCAGATGAATGCGCTGACCAGCGACCAATGGAAAGTGGAGTCGGAACTCTTCCATTGGGACATCAGTCCGGAACCCCCTGGCGGGGAGGGGGCGGAATGAAGTACCTAGTCCTGTTCTCCAGCATCATCGGGGCCATCCTGCTCTACTTGTTGTCCAGTGCGAGCGGCAACACGGATCTGTATGCACGCAACTACTTTACCCTGCTGTTACTAACGGGAACCTTGGCTTTTGGTCTGCTGGTACAGGTGCTCTACCAGTTCTGGCAACTCAGAAACAAACTTAGAGACCAGGTGTATGGCGCCAAGTTGACGCTGCGACTGGCGATGTTCTTTTCCCTGATCGCCGTATTGCCGGGCATGCTGGTCTATGCAGTATCGGTACAGTTCCTGGGCAAAAGTATCGAGTCATGGTTCGATGTGCGTGTCGAAAAAGCGCTGGAAGGCGGCTTGAATCTGGCGCGCAGTACCTTGCAGAACGGGCTGGATGAGCTGGGCAGAAAAGGACAGTTCGTAGCACTGATCCTGGCGGACCAGCCACCCGGGCGGCACGGGGAAACTTTGGCACGCTTCATCTCCGAAGGCGGCGCTCAGGAAGCGGCGGTATTCGACAAGGACGGAAGGCTTTCAGCGTATGCCAGCAGCAGGAATGTCGATCGTATAGAGTCCCCTGCCTCAGAGATGCTGCGCGAGGTATGGAAGTCGGGCCGATACAGTCAGGCCGATGCCCTGCCGGATGGGCGTTTGATATTGCGTGTCATCGTGCCGATCCGTTCGATGAATAACGAACGGCGCGTATTGCAATTCGCGCAACCGGTTCCGGAGCGTTTGGCGGCCGATGCGGAGACCGTTCAGGGTGTCTATGGTGATTACCAGCAGTTGAGCCTCTCCAGAGTGGGACTCAAACGTCTGTATGGCATCACGCTTACCCTTTCGCTATTGATCGTTCTGCTGAGCGCGATCTCGGCGGCGTTCTACTTGAGTGCAAAACTGAGCGCCCCGTTGGCGGCCTTGGCGGCAGGTACACGTGCCGTGGCGAAAGGCGATTTCAGCAGCAGTTATCCCGTACAAAGCAACGACGAACTGGGCGGATTGACGGCGCTGTTCAACCAGATGACCTCGCAGCTGTCTGCTGCAAAAACATTGGGCGAGCAACAACAGCAACAGGTAGCCGATGCAAAGGCTCACCTTGAAAGTGTGCTGGGACATTTGTCGTCGGGCGTACTGGTTCTGGATGAGCATCTGATGTTGCGCTCGGCCAATGCCAGTGCGGGACAGATACTCGGGTTGGCCACTGCGGAGTTGAATGGGAAGAACACACAGAGCCTAGGCGAAGAACACGGCCTGTTAAAACCATTCCTGCTGGCGATCGAGCAAGGCATCACTTCCAGTCCGCAGCAAGTGTGGCAACGACAGATCGAGCGCATGAGCAAGGATGGAGATCAAGTCCTGCTGCTGCGCGGAACACGGCTGGCGGGTGATGCAAATCGTGGCTATGTTGTAGTGTTCGATGACATCACCCATTTGCGCCAAGCCGAACGGCAAGCCGCTTGGGGCGAGGTCGCCCGACGTCTGGCACATGAGATCAAGAATCCGCTGACCCCTATCCAGCTCTCGGCAGAACGCTTGCAACACAAACTGGCGGATCGGCTGGATGAAAAGGACGCGCAACTGCTCCAGCGTGCCACACAGACCATCGTCAGTCAGGTTGCCGCAATGAAGAATATGGTTTCTGATTTTGCCGATTACGCCCGCGCACCTGCGGCCCGCTTGGCACCGCTGGATCTGCACCAACTGCTGACCGAGATCCTTGGCCTGTATGAAGCAAACAGCAGCCCCATCCAGATCAAACTGGAGGCTCGCCAAACCATGATCAATGGCGATGCGACGCGCTTGCGCCAAGTGGTGCACAACCTGCTGCAAAATGCACACGATGCCTTGCAGCAGGTCCAGGACAGGTTGATCACCCTCTCCACCAGTGACGACAAGAACAACATGCTCAGATTGTCAGTGGCAGACAATGGCAGTGGTTTTCCGGAGCAGTTCCTTGCCAAGGCCTTTGAGCCCTACACGACGACCAAACCCAGAGGCACCGGGCTGGGATTACCCATTGTAAAGAAGATAGTGGAAGAACACGGTGGAAGCATCAGCATACTGAACCAGCCACAAGGCGGCACATGCGTCAGCATACTGTTGCCGGTGTTGGACAATAAGATCAGGAGAGTTGTATGACAAGCAAGACCATCATGATCGTGGATGACGAGGCAGGCATACGGGAACTGCTTTCCGAGATCCTGTACGACGAAGGCTACGGCGTGCTACTGGCCGAGAACGCGGAAGAAGCGCGCAAGTTGATCGGCCAGAGTCCGGATGTCGTGTTGCTGGACATCTGGATGCCTGATACGGATGGGCTCACCCTGCTCAAGGAATGGGTGGCACAGGGGCGCTTGACGATGCCGGTCATCATGATGTCCGGGCACGGTACCATCGAGACAGCTTTGGAAGCGACCCGCATCGGTGCAGTGGATTTTCTGGAGAAACCCATTGCATTAAAAAAACTGCTGGCGACAATTGCGCAGACTTTGACACCGCGACAAACCCTGCCACCCAAGTTTGAAAACAAGATGGCATCGCATGGCGAAAGCCGTGATGGTTACGTGAAGCTGGAATTGCCGTTGGATTTGCCGTTCCGCGAAGCGCGCGAGCATTTCGATACGGCCTACCTGAATTACCATCTTGAAATGACACAAGGGAACATCGCCCACTTGGCCGATAAAATCGGTATTGAGCGCACGCATTTGTACCGAAAACTCAAGCAATTGGGCATAAAACCGCCTAAAAAGAACGGCGGCTGAGTTATTAAGCCATTCCCAAGCAATCGTCGAGGGTATTGGCGAGTTGCCCAGACAATAGGCGCTGAGGCATAATCGGCCCTCTTTAATGTAGCGTCCGGTGCTTGATCACCACAAAGTTTTTTCGGAGGAGAACGGAAATGTCAGCAACACGCAGTGTAAACCCACCAAAATATAACGACATCACAGGTGCGATCCGCATGCTGGCGGTGGATGCAGTGCAGAAGGCCAATTCCGGTCACCCGGGCGCGCCTATGGGCATGGCAGAGATCGCCGACGTATTGTGGAACCACCATCTGCGCCACAACCCGGCCAATCCCAAATGGCCTGATCGCGATCGTTTCATCCTGTCCAACGGCCACGGCTCGATGCTGATCTATGCATTGCTGCACCTGTCCGGTTACGACCTGCCGATCGAAGAACTGAAGCGCTTCCGCCAGATGCATTCCAAGACTCCGGGTCATCCCGAGTATGGTTACACACCGGGCGTTGAGACCACCGGTGGTCCGCTGGGTCAGGGCATCACCAACGCCGTGGGTATGGCGATGGCGGAGAAGCTGCTGGCTGCTGAATTCAACAAGCCAGGCCACGAGATCGTCGATCACCGCACTTATGTATTCCTCGGCGACGGTTGCATGATGGAAGGCATCTCGCACGAAGCTAGCGCACTGGCCGGCACTTGGGGCCTGGGCAAGCTGACCGCATTCTGGGACGACAACAACATCTCCATCGACGGTCACATCGACGGTTGGTACACCGATGACACACCGAAGCGCTTTGAAGCCTACGGCTGGCACGTCATCGCTGATGTACAAGGCCACGATTCCGAGGCGATCAACGCCGCGATCGAAGCTGCCAAGGCCGTCACCGACAAGCCGACGCTGATCTGCTGCAAGACAGTGATCGGAGCGGGTTCTCCGAACAAGGAAGGCACGCACGATGTGCACGGCGCTGCGCTGGGCGACGCCGAAGTCGCGGCGACCCGCGAGCACATCGGCTGGAAATATCCCCCGTTCGAGATCCCGGCTCACGTCTACGAAGCATGGGATGCCCGCACCAAGGGTGAAGGCCTGGAAAAGCTGTGGAACAACAAGTTCGCCGAATACAAAAAGGCCTTCCCGAAAGAAGCCGCCGAATTCGAGCGCCGCATCAACAACCAGTTACCGGCCAATTGGGCTGCCCACGCTGCCGAGTTCATCGCCAAGACCAACGAGAAGGCCGAGACCATCGCCACCCGCAAGGCTTCGCAGAACGCCATCAACGGCTT
>Ga0208246_1001272_pt1 | contig 14702 bp, 15 predicted proteins | sample RifOxyD2_FD_184039 | JGI IMG/M metagenome (GOLD analysis project Ga0208246, IMG submission 184039) | Soil microbial communities from Rifle, Colorado - Rifle Oxygen_injection D2 (SPAdes) | ecosystem: Environmental > Terrestrial > Deep subsurface > Rock core/Sediment | place: Rifle, Colorado... | reverse complement strand
AATTTGTACTCCCCTGAATTTACTTTAAAGCCGCAATAATAGGTAAACGCGGAATACAAAAGCCCCAACGAATGGGGGAACCGTATCTCTTTGACCGGGGTCAAGCGGTTGCCTTCGCCCAACCAAACCGAGGTGGTAGCCCATTCACCTACGCCGTCTAGGCAAAGCACCGCCGCCCGCTCAAAGGGGCTAGGGAAAAAGGCGCTCGCCGCATGGGCATGATGGTGCTGATCAAACAGGAGTTGAGGAAGTTCGCTTTTTTTGATCCCAAAGGTTTGGGCCAATTCCCGCTTAATAGTTTCTTTGAGGAACAGTTTTTCCTTTAGCCAAACGGGCATGGCGGTGACAAAGCTACGAAAACCACGGGGGGCAAAACCGAAATAGGTCTCTAAAAGCCGGTCAAATTTGACTAACGGTTTGTCATAAAAAACCAAGTAGTCCACCTGTCCCAAGTGAATCCCCGCCTCCCTTAGGCAATATTTGACCGCTTCATGGGGAAAATCGGGATCATGTTTAATCCTGGTAAACCGCTCTTCTTGGGCCGCGGCCACAATAACCCCATCTCGCACCAACGCGGCGGCACTATCATGGTAATATGCTGATATACCGAGAATATTCATCAAGCAGCAACGGATTATCGAGGTTACGGGAACACTTGGTAGCTTCGTTGGTTTCGCCGGTACTGTCAAGGGAAGGCCTAGTGCGATCGCTGTCGGCCCGATAGCGGCTTCTGCAAGTGACTTAGACTAGCACTAAACCCGGCAAAACCAACAAACGCGGCTTTGGTCGTTTCTAGCCCAAGTGTTAGCCATTTTTTTAAGAAGGGCCAACTACTTTTTTTGCAACACCACAAAAAGCTGTTCCCCTGCAAAGGGCAGGTTAAAGTTAAACAGTCCGTAAATAAAGTTGGAAATTAACTTTTGCTTGGGTGTGTAAGCCCCTTCGTTAAACGAGGACTGAGACCATTCCGGGTCGATGTTGATCAGGTACTTATAAAGGTTAAAAAAGGGGAATCCCCAATAATTAAGGGCAAGTACCTCAAAACCCTTACCGCGAAAAGGGGCGGGGTCCTCGAAGTGACGCAAATGGCCTACTTGCTGGTCGATTGGATAAAGTTTGCCCCCCGGTACGGTAACCACCAAAATCCCGCCGGGGTTAAGAAAATTCCATAGATTTTTCATGGCCTGATCAAAGTCGGGCACATGTTCCAAAACCTCCGTGCAGGTTATCAGGTCATAGGTCTGGCCAATCGGTTGAGGATCCGACAGATTGAGTTGGGCAAAGGTTAGATGGGGATATAACCTAGTGTTTTCGGCGACGATTTTTTCCGACAGGTCACAACCTGCCAACTTGGCGGTTGGGAAGGCTTCACCTAACTCTTTGAGTAATAGGCAAGAACCACAACCCACATCCAAAATAGAAGCACCTGGACGAAAATAACGGCCCACAATTTTCCGCACCAGTTTACGTCTAATCCGGGGAGCGGGGGAGTACAAAATCATGTCCTGCCAACGGCCATCCCAAAAATGGTCGTAGTCCACTTGGTTCATTGCGCTTCCTAAAGGTTCATTGCAAATTCAGAGAGCTTAAGCTTTATAAGAGCGGGCCTTTCCCTGTCAACCAAGCCCGCCGAGCTAGTTCAATGGGTAAGTTAGCTCTTTTTTAGTTGGAGAAAATCCTCTACCAGCGTGCGCCAGATCAGTTCGACTTTTTCTTTGGTGCCAAACTGGACCGGAACGATATATTTGCTAAAGAGATAGTTCCTAAAAAACCAGTAAACCAAGCTAAACAGCCGGTTATCTGGAACCTTTTGCACCAAAAAAAGGGTTAGCGGTTTGATAACAGGGAACCGCACCGTCACGGGACCTAACTTTAACAGTTTGATCTGCATCTGTTTTTCCTGCTCGTTAAAGCAGGTTAAAACCGAGGTTTCCCTGGTGCTTTGGAGCATCTCGTCGCTGGCATCAGAAGGTAAAACCCCCTGTTCAACGCAAATATCGTGAAATTGGGTCCCCGGATAGGGCGTTATAATCGTAAAGGAGCCATATTTGGGCTTGCAACGGATACTTAAATCCAAACTTGCAAGTTCCTGCTCAAACCCTGCACCCGGAATTCCCAACATCGAGTTGGTGTACATGTTGATCCCGTAGCTATTAAACAGATCAAAGGCATCAATAATTTTTTGTTGCGACGTGTTGCGCTTGAGCATCAGTTTTCTAAGCTCCGGGTCCCCCGACTCGATACTCATGCAGGCAGAACGGCAGCCCGCCTTATAGAGCAAACTAACCACCGCCTCATCCACGTTGTTGGCGTGCATCAGGCAATAAAAAGGAATCCCGACTTCCTTGGGAAAACGCTCGGCAAACTCTTCCAACCAAGCATCGGCTTTGACCTGAAAAACGTCGTCCGCAAACCTGATGTATTCTAAAGGATATTTCGCCTTGAGGGCCAAAACCTCGTTGATCACGTCCGACACTGGGCGTTTGCGCAAGATCTTGCCCATTCCCTTGTACATATCATTATACGAAGCATTAAAGCAGTAGGTGCAGCGGTAGGGACAGCCCCGGCTGGTGAAAAAAGATTTGAGTTTAAACCGGGCAAAGATTGGGAACTTTTCGTAAAAAAAATCCCGCTCAATAAAGGGTAATTCGTCTAAATGCGCTAGCGGCTCCAAGATGTGCGGATTACCTTTGGTCCTGATATTGGGCAAACCCGCAAACCCCTGCCCTTGTTCCACCCGCTCCAGCAAAAGCTCAAAAACCTGGTCCCCCTCACCAACGCAAACCGCGTCCAGCGCCAGCTGCTCGACACAGTCGGGGTCAAAGGTGGGGTGAGGGCCACCACCGATCATCGGAATCGCCGGGAAAGCCGCTTTAATGGCGCTAAACGCTTTTTTAAACCCTGGATAATCGGCGGACATAAAACTAGCTGCAATCAACTGGGGGGGGCGCTCTTCAATCTCGGCGAGGTAATCTAATTTTAAGGTGGTTACCCGCGAGACCCAACCTTTTCTTTTGCCGTAGGCCGCCAATTGCATGATCCCGTGAGGTTCCCCGGCCAAAGCAACATCGTGAATCAAAAACAGTACCTCCGGTCGATTTTGTTCGGTCATAAGTATCCTTAAAGCCAGGCCTATTGCTGGGCAAACGAACCGCAAGACACTACCCTCGCTCGCGAAGTGCCACTATGTGGAAAAATCCGCGCCTTGACAAGCGCCTAGCTTACGGTTTCTTTTTTAAATAAAGGGTATCGTCCCCGGCACAACGCCGCTAAGGCGGGGGTCGATTCGCAAATAGACGCATCGTTTGGAAGAAAAAAATGCCTCCTCCTGCTGGAGGATGGGATAAAGAACCCGCGCAAGCGCCAAAAGAATTTGTGAGGGCCAGGGCTTGAGGAATTTCGAGTTATCCTTTTCTGATAGCCCATTCTTTCGGCGAAGGCCCCAACGTTTAGCAGCAAACCAAACCTCAAGTCCTCAACCCACGATGTATTGATCATCGGCGGTGGCATCCTTGGCTTGGCCACGGCCTACTGCCTTTTACAAACTGAACCTGATCTAAGGCTGGTGCTTTTAGAAAAAGAATCCCAACTCGCCAGGCACCAAACGGGGCACAATTCGGGGGTCATCCATTCGGGGCTTTATTACAAACCCGAACCGTTGAAAGCCAAATTCTGCTATCAGTGCCGCCGAGAACTGATCAACTTTGCCCAGGAGCAAGGGATTCGCCACGAGATCTGCGGAAAGATTGTGGTGGCCACCGAGCCAGAGGAAATCAGCCGGTTGGAAGCCTTAGAGGTCAGGTGAAAAGAAAATTGGCTTTCTGGGGTGAAGTTGACCGACTCCAAGGATATCAAAGAGTTATAACTTTTCGCGGCTGGAATCAAGGCGCTTCACGTTCCTAAAGCGGGAATCATCAGCTACCCCGAACTTTCTGAACGGTTAGGCCAGTTGATCGAAGCCTATCCCCATGCCCAAATCTTAAAGGGTGCAGAACAGTTTGTTCCGGTTTATCTTTTGCTTGTTCATACCAGTTAGACACCTCCAAAAAGTCACCCTCTTCACCACTAAGGCGTAGTCCCAACTGCTCAAACTGTTGCCGTTTATGACAAACCAGCCCCGTGGGAATGCTGCCCGCAACCGCATTTACGTTATTGGTCAAGGGATAATAAGCTACCAAACCAGGCAAGCCCGGCTAGGTTGCAGGAGTCACCAATTTTGCTGCAAGTTCATCACCCTTTTTAACCAGGACCACCAATAGAGTAATCACGATCCCTAGACGTTTTCGCCAGGTTGCTTTGCTTTGTGTCATTTTACATCAAAAAAGGTGGTTTAACGCAGCCCTGCATTCTTCTTCCTCGGTGAAGCTCTTTATTGGCGGACTAAAGTGATTTTAAACACACCAATGATCAAGCCTCTAATCCAAGACTAGTTTTTTTTGCAATGCGGTGATATTCATTGATTTTTGCCATTTGTCTAGCGAAAGCCCAAGCGGAAAGGGCTTCCACCAAGACCGCCCAAAACAGCTGAGACTCAGGCTAGATCCAGGGGATCGTACCCTTGGGCCTAACAGCTAGAAAAAAAAAGGTCTTCTCACAAAGGTTCGGCATACCTCCGCTTAAGCTGGTGAGTGCACATCTCATGGACGTGATCCACCACTTCTTGACCAAACTTGCGCTCCATCATCGCCAAAAACTTTGGGTTTTTGAAATAAATGTCGAACGCTTGGTCCCTGAAGGTTAGCACCTGTCCGGCTTGCAACTTGTTGGTCGAAAGCGGGAAGGCGTCGTAAGCCAGTTGGCTGTATCCGATCAAGCCCGGTCCGCCTTCACTTTCAGGCAGCATTTGTCCCTCTTGGCGGGCCAACTTATGGAGCTGCGAGCCTGGATAGGCCATGGTGCAATAGAAGTTGGCCCATTCGGTATTAAGTTCGATTGCCAAATCCAAGGTCTCCTGCATGGAGGCCAGATCGTCTTCGGGCAGGCCGAAGATATAGTTGCCAACCGTGTAGATACCGGCGGCCTCGATCTTGCGGACGGTGTCGATGATTTTTTCGTCGGTGAAGCGACCTTTGTCCACACTGCTGCGGACATGCTTGCTGCTTGCTTCGATACCCAAGGCCAACCAGTTGATGCCCGCCTTTTTCATCGGCTCCAAAAGTCCGCTGGAGACCGTGTCGATCCGGGCATAAGCCCAGATGTTCAGGTCATAACCTCGCTCGATAATTAGGTCACAAATCCCCAAGACGTGCTTGCGATTCAGGACAAACATTTCGTCGGCGATTTTGATGTTTTTGACCCCGTATTCCTTAACCAAGATGTCGATCTGCTTGATAACCCATTCGGGGCTGAAATACCGGATCGAGGGGCTGCCGAAGGGCGCGTTGATGCAGCAAAAGGAGCATTTGTAGGGACAGCCTAGGCTGGTGTACAAAGAGGCGTAGGGCTTGCGGTCATTGATATGGTCCCAGCAATGCCAGTTGTGGGCTTTGTATCGGTCCATGGGCAAGAGATCCCAGGCCATAGAAGGGAAAACTTCGTCCAAATTTTCGATGTTGGCTTCAGGCCCGGCGGGGTTGACAGGTTTTCCGAAAGCGTCGCGAAACCAGAGGCCTTTAATCTTGGAGAAATCGGGGCTCGTGCTTTTTAAGGCATCAATAACCCCTTGGATGGTAAAGGGGCCCTCGCCATCGCACACAAATTCCACAGGAACCTGTTCCATGGTCTCTTTGGGCAAGGCCGCGAGGTGGGTACCCATAAACAAGGAGTGCATCTTGGGTCGGAGGGTCTCAACCAGAGCCAAACATTCGGTGGCCGCAGGCATACATTGGCTAGAGGCCGATGGATGTTGCCCATAGACTACATAAGCCGCTAGCAGGGGATCTCGGTCCACCACGGCTTGGGCGGTTTGCTCCATAGTCAACAGTTCCGCCTCTGCGTCCAGCACCCCCACCTGGTATCCCCTGGAGCGGAAAAACTCGGCGATTAACGCAATCCAAATAGGAGGCTCAAAGGCCGCCAATTCATCGGCGAGCCCCTGATAGGCGCGTTTTTTGGCGGGAGCGTTGATCAAAAGGACATCTAATTTTGCCATGGCCAGGGTTCCTTGATTTTTAGAGGGAATGATTGCCTTGGGCCTGATGGTAGTTGTTTTTTCCTGTCCTGCCAAGCGCTGGGTTATCGGTCCTAAAAAAGTTGTCTAAAGCTCCATTCCGCCGCCCAATAGGCGCATTATTACTCCCTCGATCAAGGCCCCCTTGAGCCTATGGGTTGACCAAAAAGCAGGACCCCGCCAAGATTAAGCACCACCTTTAAGGATGTTTTTTATGGCCAAGGCAGTTTTTTTGACCGCGACGGTACCCTGATTCGAGAAGCTCATTACCTTTCCAAACCAGAACAAATTGAGCTTTTTGCAACAACGCCAGAAGCCTTAAAAAAACTGAAGGCCGCTCAATTTTTGCTTGTCATGGTCACCAATCAATCTGGGGTAGCGCGAGGTTATTTTACAGAAGCTTTTGTCCATGAAGCATTTGACCTGATCAACCAGCAGCTCGCTCCGGCCCAGGCGCAATTGGACCGTTTAGAATATTGCCCGCACCACCTCAAAGGGGTACCTCCCTTGAACATCGAGTGCGCTTGCAGAAAACCCCATCCGGGCATGATCAACAACACCCAAACGGCGCTGGACCTAGATTTAGGGGCGCTTATATGGCAGGCGATAAACGCTGTGATATCGAATTGGGTTAAAACGCCGGAGTGACCCCATTTTTGGTTCGAACCGGTTACGGTGCTAAGGAAGAGGCTTCGCTTAAGGCGGACTTTCCCGAATAGTTGGTTTTTAACGACCTTTTAGCTGTTGCCAACCACATCCTAGGTATTTCAAGCCCAACAAAAGGCGCTGGTCAAGGGGACTAGAGATTTTCTATATTGGCTTTGCACCTGCCCCAAAGGGACAATGACCCGGTCGAAAAAATGGTTCCTCTTGGTAACTTTCCTAAGCCAAACGTTTGGCCTAAGTTTGTTTTTTTTCTGCCCCTGAACCCAGAAGCATCATCTCAACGCTCCCAATATCAACTTTATCCAGCAATTAAGGGCTATTGGTCTTTGGCCGATAAAGACCAGTCCACCACCGTTATTGGAAATCCTCGATGGGGCTATGGAGGCAGCAGCATCAAAGGGATAGCCTGGAACCAGTCCACCAACATTTCCCTACTCGAAGCTCAGGCTCTTTGGGCAGCAAAGGGGATTTCCCTTTCTTTTTTTTGGGACCCAGGCCGACTCGACCCGTTAGACAAAAACCACTACCTTGGGTTGTTTTGGTTGGGCCAGGGTACTAACCCGGTGCTTGCGTTATATGCCAATAAAGTGGAGCGTTTTTACCATCTAAAGGTGGGCAACCAATTTTTTAACAGCAGCTTTGACCGGATCTTTGATCACCAAGCTCGGTTGATCACCTTAACTTGGGAAAAGGACCAACTTCGGCTCTGGGACAATGCCCAGCTGGTGCTGGTGCAAACCCTGGCGCGGCCTGAAATAGAAGAAACCCCGAACTTTTGGCTAGGCCACACCCCCAAGACTGTGGAAGCTCCCCAAGGTCGGCTTAGCCAACTGGCTTGGTTTAGTCGGGCCCTAAATAGCGAAGAAATAGCAGGACTTGTTAGGCTTCACCACACCCAAGGGGTGAGTCGATTTACGGGTTGGTATTTTGGATGGGCCGAAAAACTTGGGGCCGACCTTAACCATCCCTGGGGTTTTTGGTGGTTTTTTGAAGGGGTAGTTTTTCCTCTGTTGTTGCTATTGAGCCTACCCCTGGGCCTACCCTTTATTTGGGAGACCCCATGAGCTGGGCCCTAGGGTTGGTTACTGGATTGACCCACCTGCTCCCTAGCCTCCCCCTTTTTTTCTGGCGGCCAACGCGGGGGCTGGCCTTTTGGGTATTAATGGGGTTTGGACTCTTTTCTTACCTCAATTATCCTTATCTTTTAGGCCAAATCGCGCCGTTTCATGACACCAGAGCCAATCATTTGCGGGTTTTGTACCTAGCAACCCAATGGTTAAGCCAGGGTTACGGTTTGGGCTGGAACCCGTATCTAGGCGGCGGCCAGCCTTGGGCGGTGCTAAACAATTTTTTCTTATTTAGCCCCAGTTTGGTTTATGGCTTGACGCTCCATGGCTTTGGGCTGGAACGGCTTTTATAGTTTTAATCAGGTTTGGCTTTTTGATTTTTTTGGTTTTGTCACTGGCGGCATCTTGTTGTTCCAGGCTTGGTTTAAGCGACGTTCACTAAGTTTTTTTGGTGGTGCATTGCTGCTGATTTAGGTGAACCGGTGGCGTACAATTCGCTCTATTTATTGCCTTGGGTTGGGTTCTTTTTGATCCGTTTTTTGGAGACCCACCGCCCCTCGGCATAGGGGCTTGCCCTGTTTTTTTGCGGGGTTGTCCGTCAACCGTTATCTGCATCATTATTCGGTTTGTGCTGTATTTATACTATTTTACTGTTCCGAGGTGTTTACACCTAAAAGGTTTTGGACCCAGCTTTGTTGGTTGGTAAAAGGGCTGGCCCAAAAACGGGTTTGGGGTTGGGCTTTGTTTGCCTTGGGAATAGGCCTGGGGCCTGTGCTTACCAGTTTTTTAGAGACCACTAATTACCTCAGCCCCTCCCGTGGTTTCTCCAAAGGCCAAATTGCCGTGGGCCACACGGGATATCAAACCAGCACAGGGGCCCTACCCGCTAGCTATTCCAACCTCTGGAGCCATCCCTTCCAAGAGGCGGAAATCGGGTTTGACCACCTCACGGACACCCACGAACCGGTTTTTATCGGACTTTGGGTCCTGGTGTTTTTGCCCTTGGCCTTAACTAGCGAGCGAGGCCGGGCTTTATTGACTGCTGCGTTCTTGGTTGCTTGGTTAGGCGCAGGAGAGGGGCACGGGCTTTGGGAATGGGCCCAGCTTCATTTGCCCGGTTTTGGCCTAGTGCGTCACGGTTTTACCTTTGGGCGATTAGCCGGGTTTGCCGTGCTGCTGGCGGGATTAGAAGGGTTGCTCCAATTTTGCAACGACCAACGGCCCTGGACCCAGCGGCTGGCCCTGTCCTTCTTAGGAGCTTGGCTAGCTTGGCCCTTGTTCATGTACCTCCAACGTGGGGGGAATTTACTATCTGGCCGGGCTTCTGGGATTAACTACCCTGTTTATGGTTTACCGCCTACGGGGCTGTCAGCGTTGGTCGTTAGTGCTGCTGTTAGGATTCCATTTAATCGACCTCGTCTTAGTCAACGGCACCCACCGCTACCAAGCCCGCGAAGCCTACGACCACGCCCGCAACTACCCGTTAGAAATGCTACCCGTCGCTGAGTTTGCCAACCTCAACCGCTAGGGTTTTAACCCCCCAGAATTTACGTGGATTCCATTTGATTACAGACCAATGGAGAAAAAAAGGCCTATTGGTCCAACCAACGTTTTAACCAGATGATTTGGTTAGATAAAAAATTCGCCCCCTTTGTGCTTAACCTGCAAAATCAAACGGACAGCCTTTTCTTGAAAGGCCTCGCTTTATGGCCATTGCTGCCGAAGCCGATTTGGAAGCCTTAACCACCCAAGACTGGACCCGGCTGTGCAGTGCCACGCCCTAAACCAGCTCCAAAAAATCAACCCCTTGGGCGCCGAAAAAAGCTCGCTTTTTAGCCAGCCTTAATGGACTGCCTGAAGTCCTGGAAGGCTGCCCTAAGCTTCCGCCAGCATTGGATCTGACCTTAAACGTCAACGGGGAAGGTGACCCGAATCAACGAATGCTCTCGTTAATGACGCCTCAACCGATTCGGTTGGTCCGGCTGGAGGTTTACCATCCCCAGGGGTCATCCCAACTCGATGGAAAAAGGATCGAAGCAAAACCCTTGAAGCTTCCTTTTTCGGTAATCGAAATCCCCGCAGGGGACCACGAACTTGCGTTATAATACGGCAGCTTATATACCCTTTTGGTTTGGATTCACTTTGGGGCCATGTTGTTGGTTATGCTAGGCCTTATTCCCTGGCTAAGGCGGGATTAAACCCTTAATTCTTTAAGGAGCCTCCGGCTCGACGGCTCTCCCTTTGTACTTTACAGAAAAGGGCCTCGTAATTACAATGCACCATATTTACTCTTGCCCGACAACGGGCTTCGTTCCTAAAGTAACCGATGCCGCTTTCACCCGCTAAGGATCTATGAAACTCAATTGGCCTTTAATGGTAGACAACATCACCCGCGAAGACTTGGATAGGTTAGTCGCCTTTTTAAGCCAGGACCCGCCACCACGGCTGACCCAGGCCAGCAACGTCATTGCTTTCGAAAAGGCTTGGGCGCAGTGGGTTGGGGTGAAACATTGTGTGTTTGTTAATTCCGGGGCCTCGGCCAATTTGATCACTATGGCGGCTTTGAAATACAAAGTTGGCGTCGGCGAAGTGATTGTTCCCAGTTTGACCTGGTCTTCGGACATCGTTTCGGTGGTCCAAGCGGGAATGCAACCCGTTTTTGTAGACATCAACCCCCGAACCTTGAGCATGGACACCGACCTGATTTTGGCGGCAATTACCGACAAAACCAAGGCCGTGTTTATGACCCATGCCCAGGGTTTTAACGGGTTGACCCAAAAACTTTTAGACGAGTTGGAAAAGCGCAACATCCTCTTGATCGAAGACGTTTGCGAATCCCACGGGGCCACCTTTAAAGGGAAAAAATGTGGGGCCATTGGCTTTGCCAGCAATTTTTCCTTTTACTTCGCCCACCACATGTCCACCATTGAAGGGGGCATGGTCTGCACCAACGACGATCAATTTTATTCCGATATTAGGCTGTTTCGAAGCCACGGGATGACCAGGGAGTCACCCTATGAGCAGATCAAACAGGACTATATCGACGCCGAACCAGAACTAAACCCGGAGTTTATTTTTTGGTTTCCCGGTTACAATGTTCGTAACACCGAAATTGGTGGGGTTTTGGGGCTTTCGGGCCTACCGAAGCTGGATGGCAACAATAAAAAACGGTACGACAACTTCGCGTATTTCCTGAGCAAGCTTAGCCCGGACCGGTTCCAAACCGATTTCGCCCTCGAAGGTTCGATCAACTATGCCTTTAACGTAATCTTAAAGGATAAAAATGATCCCATGTTCGACCGGATCTGCGAAGCCCTGCGAGCCGCAAACGTAGAGTTTCGCCGGGGTAGCGCGGGCGGCGGGAACATGCTGCGCCAACCCTTTGTGCGGCCCTATGTAGAAGACGGTTCCTATTGGGAATATCCGGTGACCGAGCATATCCACTTTTATGGATTTTATGTGGGCAACTACCCAGAACTAACCAAAGAAAAAATCGACCAACTCTGCGAACTTCTCAACAACGCTTAAGCCTTGATTTTAAAAACCGATAAAATCTTTGTGGCCGGGCATTCAGGGCTTTTGGGAACGGTTCTCTTGAGCCATTTGGCGACCCAGGGTTATACCAACTTGCTGACCCGAACCCACGAAGAGCTGGATTTAACCAACCAAACGGCGACCTTTGCCTTTTTAGCCGCTGAAAAGCCAGCAACTATCATTATCTGCGCCGCCAAGGCGGGGGGGTATCGTGGGCAACAAAACCTACCCGGCTTTTTACTGGCACACCAACCTAGCTATCCTAACCAACCTCTTTGAAGGGGCGGCGCAGCAGGGTGCCAAGGCGGTGGTGTTTTATGGGAGTAGTTGCATGCATCCCAAGGCTGCACCCCAACCTATGGCGGAAGACCTTCTTTTTACCGACCCGATCGAAGGCACCAGTGAGGCTTACGGCGCGGCCAAAATTGCGGGAACCATCGGTTGCCGGGCCTATAACATCCAGTACCCTAAAACCAAATTTTTGCATTGATCCCCAACAGAATGTATGGTCCGGGGGACAACTTCGACTTGGAAAACAGCCATGTCCTTTCGGCTTTGATGCGACGTTTTCACGATGCGAAAAAAAAACGGGGTCACCGAACGGACCCTATGGGGTTCGGGAAGTCCTCAACGAGAATTTCTTTATGCGCCCGATGTGGCGGACGCCACCGTTTTTGCGTTGGAAAACGCAGCCAAGTTTGAGAACCAACATTACAACATCGGATCGGGCGACGAGCTTTCGATTAAAGAATTGGCCCTGACGTTGGCAAAGGTCATCGGTTGGGAAGGAGAACTAAAATGAAACACCGAAAAACCAGACGGCACCCCTAGAAAGCTCTTGGATTCGACCCGCTTTAGGGCCCAGGACTGGAACCGCCACACCCCCTTTGATCAAGGGCTAGCGGCCACCTATCAATGGTTTAAAACCCACATCAATAGGGCCGATTAATGCAGGCCGTAGTCCTGGTCGGTGGCAAAGGAACTCGCTTGGGCGCACTTACCCAACAAACACCTAAACCGCTGTTGCCCGTGGGGGACGCCCCTTTTTAGATTACTTGATGGACTGGCTGTTTGCCGAAGAGGTCACCTCGGTGGTGCTGTCGGCCGGGTATTTGGCGCCGCAGTTTGCCGATGCCTTGCAACGGACCCAAAACTATGGGGGTCGAGTGCTGTTGGTCACCGAACCCGATCCGGCTGGCACCGGGGGCGCACTCCGTTATGTGAAAGCCCATTTGCAAGACCAGTTTTTTTGCTCAACGGCGATTCCTTGTTTAAGGTCAAGCTTAAGCAACTAACGCAACTAGAGACTAGCTCGGATTGGATGGGCTGTTTGGCTTTGCGGCGGGTACTCGATGTGGCCCGCTATGGCTCTGTGGCGGTAACGGACCAAAAGATTACCCGCTTTGCCGAAAAAGGTGCCTTCGACCCAGGACTGATCAACGGGGGTATTTATTGGCTAAAAAAAGAGATTCTTAGCCGAATCCAAGAGCTTCCTTGCTCTATCGAGACCGATATATTTCCTGGGCTGGTCCAACAAGGGCGGCTTTGGGGGACCGAAATGGAAGGATATTTTTTAGACATTGGCATTCCTGAGGATTACCAACGAGCCCAAACGGAGATCCCCGCCCAGTTTGGCGGCGCTCCGGCCTTAGCCTCTCTTTAACCTGAACAACCGAAAAAAGATGAGCGATTCGAAAAGGATTTTGATTACCGGCGGTGCTGGCTATCTGGGCAGCATGATGGTTCCGATGTTGTTGGACCTGGGCCATAAGGTGACCGTGATAGACAACTTTATGTTTCATCAGTCTTCTCTAAACATGGTTTGCGAAAACCCCAACTTTCAGGTCCACCGCGGAGACGCCCGCGATGAAGGGACCATGAAAAAATTGGTCAAAGACGTTGACGTGGTGATCCCTCTAGCCGCCTTGGTGGGGGTTCCTTTGTGCAACCGCGACCAGTTGGGAACCGTTTCGACCAACCGGGATGCGGTAATTCTTTTGACTAAGTTACTCTCCAAAAACCAGCAGATCTTAATGCCCATTACCAATAGCGGTTACGGCATCGGCGAAGCGGGGAAATTCTGTACCGAAGAAACTCCCCTCAAACCCATTAGCACCTACGGCAAAACCAAGGTCGAGGCGGAAGCCGCCGTTTTGGAATTTGGCAACGCTATTAGTTTCAGGCTTGCCACCGTGTTTGGGATGGCTCCTAGAATGCGGATCGACCTTTTGGTCAACGACTTCGTTTACCGTGCCTTTAATGACCGGGCGGTAGTATTGTTTGAGTCCCACTTCAAACGCAACTACATTCACGTTCGCGACATCGCACGGGTATTTATTCATGGCATCAAAAACTTCGAGAAAATGAAAGGCGAGTCCTATAACGTGGGCCTTTCCGATGCTAACCTGTCCAAATTGGAGCTTTGCCAGCAGATCCAAAAACATTTGCCCAACTTTGTCTTTTTAGAAGCCCCCATCGGCGAAGACCCAGACAAACGGGACTATATCGTTTCGAACGACAAGGTCGAAAAAACCGGTTATAAACCCAAATATGGGTTAGACCACGGGATTCCTGAATTGATCAAGGGGTACACCATGATCAAAAATTCGATCTACGGAAACGTATAATACTAGGCGGCCAGCGGTACAGCCTGCTGGCCCAGCCAATCTAGCTGCGAGAAAAGCATGATTATTTCCCAGACCCCGCACCGCATTTCCTTTTTTGGTGGTGGAACCGACTACCCCCCCCTTTTATCTGGAACATGGCGGCAAGGTATTAGGCTCGGCAATCGATAAATATTGCTACCTAAACATGCGGGCCTTGCCCCCTTTTTTCGAACACAAACACCGCATCGTTTACTCGGCGACCGAAAACGTAAATGAACTTAGCGAGATCAACCACCCTTCGGTTCGTGAAACCCTTAGGCACCAGCAAATAGATTATGGGGTTTCGATCCACCACGATGCGGACATCCCAGCCCGAAGCGGGATGGGCTCTAGCTCGGCGTTTACGGTGGGTCTGTTAAACAGTTTAAAAGCCCGCGAAGGCCGCCGCATGACCAAGGCCGATTTGACCATGCAAGCGATTCACATTGAGCAAAAGATGATCGGTGAAGATGTGGGCAGCCAGGACCAAACGTTTGCGGCTTTTGGCGGACTTAATTTAATCGAATTTTTGCAATCCGGCGAGATCGTGGTCAATCCGGTGATCTGTATTGGATCGAGTTAATGGGACCGAGTGACATGAGAGATCTTTTCGGTTAAAGACAAACCAACCGAGGAGGAAGATGAAACGGACGAAGTTAACAGCCGAGGAGCAGTTGGAGG
>Ga0208246_1001271_pt1 | contig 14707 bp, 8 predicted proteins | sample RifOxyD2_FD_184039 | JGI IMG/M metagenome (GOLD analysis project Ga0208246, IMG submission 184039) | Soil microbial communities from Rifle, Colorado - Rifle Oxygen_injection D2 (SPAdes) | ecosystem: Environmental > Terrestrial > Deep subsurface > Rock core/Sediment | place: Rifle, Colorado... | reverse complement strand
TGCCGTAATCTATAACGATACGGTAATCGGCAATCGAGTGGCCATCCATAGCAATACCGTCATTGGCAGCAACGGTTTCGGCTATGCACCGGATGGCGAGGGTTATTTTAAAATTCCACAGGTCGGCATTACCGTAATCGAAGATGATGTGGATATTGGCGCCAACACGACGATTAACCGCGCTGTGCTCGGTGAAACCGTCATTAGAAAGGGAACAAAGATCGACAGCCAGGTTATTATTTCGCACAATGTCGAAATAGGTGAAAATTCATTAATCGTATCACAGGTAGGAATTGCAGGTTCAGCCAAGATTGGAAAACACGTAACCATCGCAGGCGGCGCTGGGATTGTTGGACATATCCAAATTGGGGATAACGTCACCGTTGGCGGATATTCGGGGGTTATCAATGACATCCCGAGTAATGAAACGTATCTCGGCGCACCAGCGCTCCCCATAAAGCGTATGCGTAAATGTTATGTGATCATCGAAAGACTCCCCGAAATGAGAGAACATATTAAAACCCTTGAAAAAAGAATCGAGCAATTGGAAAAGCGCGATAGCGCACCGCAGAATACGCAAAGTCAGAAAAAAAATGGAAGTTGAGAAATTGCGATGTTGGGAAGATGCGTGGGCGGGGGGTCGGGAATATAAAATTGGAAGGTTGGAATCCTCGTCTTCTAAACTGCACAACCTCTGTCTTTAATAAAATCTTTGTGATCTCCGTGTTCTGGTGAACTATTACCATTTTTCATTGTTTCAAAACTTCTGTAATTCACATCTCAGACAAATAAAAAGGGCCAGTAATAACAAACCGGCCCCTTTTGTAAAAACTTTTAAATTAGTTCTTTGAAAATTATTTCTATTTGTTGTATGGGTAATTCATGAATTACCCATACAAGATTGAAAATTCCGATACATCTAAATAGTTGCTACAATTACGACCTCATTTTCACCTTGATATCTTTAATCTCTTCAGGAGACCTGCCGGCATGTGGTAAGTCACCAGCGCCGGAACCGCCCTTTATAGCCCTCATCTTCTTCGCGCCTCTTTCATCCATGGCAGTTGCAAACCAGTAGAGGAATGTGACGAAGAATGTGCCACCCACGATATTACCAAGGGTAACAGGTACGAGGTTCCAGCCAAACATCTTGCCCCAGGAAATCGCCTCAGGATCGTGCGGCAGTAAATTCGCAATCGTTAATATCGTCATATTCGCCACACAGTGTTCCATCCCCGTCGTAATAAAGGCAAACAGACACCACCAGATCATAATCAACTTGCCCGAATCGCTTGTGCACCTTAAAGCAGACCATATAGCCAGACAGACAAGCCAGTTACAAAAAATACCCCTGAAGAATAATTCCCACCAAGGTCCATTACTTTTATCTGTTGCCACCTCGAGCATGTATGATTTCCATGGATCAGGGGCAAAGATACCTGATATAATAATCATAAGCGCAAAAAGCATGGAACCGCCCAGGTTGCCTAGGTATGTCCAAAACCAACCCAACATAGCGTCACCAAGCGTCACCGTACCCCTTAAAGTACCTTTAAATATCAGCAGGTTGTACCCAGTAAACAGTTCAGCTCCACCAATAATTACCAGAGACAACGCAATACCAAATGTTGCACCGGCAACTATTTTGCCTATGCCTGGGTTTATCTCCGCAACAGGTGCAGCACAAATAAATGCCAGAATAACACCAAATCCAAAATAAAAACCAGCCAGCACAGAAAGCGTCAAGAAACCCGTCAGGCTGTGTTTCATTGCCGTGGCTTTCTTAAGAGACACTGCCGCGGCTGCATCTACGGTCTCAGTATATAACATTACATGTCCTCCTCTAAAATGTTGTTGTAACGACCATTTTCCCAATCAACACACATCTTACTTGCACTTCATATCTCCTCTCAACTCCATATTTCTAAACATCCAACCTCCTTAAAGCCTCTTTAATTATTTAACACACCTCCTTTCCTTTTCACTATAAAAAAACACCTAATTCGAAAAATCCCCTTTTCACACTTTCCTACGATAAGGCAAATTTATCCATATCCCTGATTTGCTCCAGATTTCGCACCTTATCAGACAATTGCTTCTTTTCCAATGCCTTCTTACCTATATTCACAACGTCACTCAGCAAAAATGGCTTCAAGGCGTAATCATACACACCGCAACGGATTATTTGGTTTTTATCATACTCATTTGAATTGAAAATTGCCACAATCTCTGCGGTGGGATTCGTGAGCTTAATTAGCTTCAGCATCTCGAAACCCGCTGATGACTTTACTTCCAGATCAACAATTATGAGATCATAGACATTTTTATTAAGAAATTCTACAGCTTTCCCCCAATCTATTCCATCACACGTTTTATAATTCTCCCGCTTAAAGGAGACCACCAGCAGCTTTCGAATCTTTTCCTGGTCTTCTATAATCAAAATATTTGGCATAAAAATCTTTCACAAGTTAATCCCCCTTAGCAAAGGGGGATATAGGGGGTTGTATTCTTTCTATCAGAGTATTTGACAGCCCCCTGAGTCCCCCTTTTTAAGGGGGATTTTTTGTCTGCCACTACCCAAAACCCGCATAAATAAAATGAAAATTCTTATATAATCAAGTTACCATGATACTTTCTTTATTGATGGGGGAGGCTCCAAGCGCCGGGTGTCTTTGAGTGTTCTTCAAGTTGTTTCTTCAAAGCAGCCGTTTTCTTTTCTGCCGTTTCTAAGCTATTCATAAGTTCCTTAATCGTATAATCCTTGTCACCCATCACCTTCTTTGCTTTGGAGAGCGAGTCTTCTTGTTCCCATATTTCCTTTTGCAATCGGGCCTTTTCTTTCTCCAGCTTTGCCTTTGCGTCTTCGAGTTTTTTGTTTACAAACTTTAACTGTTCACCTTGTTCTCTAACAGAACTCGCGACCTTCTCAGCATCCTCTTTTTGCCGCGTAATGTCAGAAATCATCTTATTCATTTCTTCCACAGAACCAAAAGATTTCATTACCCTTTGCTGGAGCTGTTCATGGAAAGTCTTTTCCCTAATGTATCCCGATTCCTTCATTGCATAATACTTATTAATCATCTTTGTTGCAAACCCAACATTCACAAACAACAATATAAGAATCAGGGTCTTTGCATTGACGGATAAACCCTTAACGCACTCATTTCCCATAATTCTTTACTTCTCGTTCAGTGTATTTTAATTTATCTAAATACATGCTTTATCTTTCCGTTATATCCCGAAATACACCTTCAATTCTGATCGACTTACCGTTTTCATCACGTACAAGATTACATGTCCTTTCAGAAATAAAGCGCTCACCATTCTTTCTCTTACAATAGGAAGTAAAGTCTCTCCATATCCCTTCCTTTCCCAACTTTTCGACCAACTCTTTTCTGTCGTCGGGATTAACATATACATCCTTTACTCGCGTTCCTACAACTTCTTCGGGTGAACTGTAACCGAGTATCTCTGCCCCTGCCTGATTAATCCACGTAAATACCCCATCTTCTGCAGGTTCACACTGATATATCCCCTCTTTCAACGAGTTCAACAATTGCCTGTGATGCCTCTCGGATTCTTGCAGTTCCTCCTCCAGTTTCTTCCGCTCCGTAATATCTCTAAATATTCCTTCAATACGAATAGGTTTACCCTTGTCATCGGTACCCAGACTGGACGTCCGTTCCATATAAAACCTCTCGCCGTTCTTCCTCTTGCAGAAAGATACAAAATCCTTCCATCCACCTTCTTTTAATAACTTTTCAACTACTTTTTTACGGTCGTCAGGATTTACGTAAATATCCTTCACCTTTGTTCCGATCACTTCTTCAGGAGATTTATAACCAAGTATTTTAGCGCCTGCCTGATTTATCCATGTAAACACCCCATCCACTTCTGGTTCGCATTGATAAACGCCTTCTTTTAGTGAATTGAACAACATACGATATTTCTTTTCGGATTCGACAATCTCCATTTCTGCCTTTTTTCTTTCCGAGATGTCACGAATCACTCCGTAAATAGCAACCGGATTTCCTTTCCCGTCCCTTAGCAAATTGCTTGTACGCTCTGCATAGAAATTCTCGCCATTTTTTCTTTTACAAAGTGATACAAACTCCCTCCAGACCCCGTCTTTATCGAGTTTCTCGCAAAGTTTTCTTCTGTCTTCCGAATCCACATATATATTTTTTACCTTCGTCCCGATTACTTCTTCCGGTCTGCTGTATCCCAACAACTCTGCGCCCGCATTGTTAATAAAGGTAAATACACCCTCCACACCAGGCTCTGATTGGTAGATACCTTCCTTTACAGAGCTAACCAATTCCCTGTATCGTTTCTCTGACGCAGCGATCTCCTTCGTCTTTTCATCCAGGGACTTTGCCATGGCGTTAAAGGAATTTGCCAATACGCCAATCTCATCTTCTCTCTTTATGTCTACTCTTTGAGTTAAATCCCCCGATGCCATCTTCTCAGTTACTTCTTTCAGCTTTATAATCGGTATCGAAGCCTTTCTACCGATAAAGTACGCCACCAGCACTATCGGAAATGCCAGCACCAGCAATATAGAACTCACAATATATTTAAGATTATAGGCAGCCCCATAACCCTCATCCCTGTCAATTTCTGCTATAACGCCCCAATTAAACTCCGGCAGCCACCTCCATACACCCAACACCGTGATACCGCTGTAATCCTTATAGCCCTTTGCATTAAAGCCATTATTGCCGGCGACACACTCTCTAACTCCATTGGTCAACTCGCCTGTTTCCCTATTAATCAACTTCAATTCTAATGCGCATCTCCTTTTCACCAATCCCATCTCTTTCAGATGCGCCGTAAACCTTGATTCTGTGATCATGTATCCGTCTTTATTCACGAGATACGTCTCACCCGTATGCCCCAGCTTAAGACTCAACATCAATTCGTTCAACGCACCAACATCGATCCTCAAGGCGACAACACCAATTACAACCCCATCCCTGTCTTTCATCGGCGTGGAAACAAACATGGTCGGCACGCCCAGTTCCTTCTCTCCAAATTCATTCATAAGGGGAATCTCAGAGGGAGTAACACTCGATACAAAGGTATTCCCCTGTACCGCCTGTTTAAAGTAATCCATCTTTGAAATATCCCTTCCTATGCTTTCTTCAGCTGAAGCGATTGTTACCAACCCTTTATCGTTACTTACTAATACATCCTTATAATTATATTCGCTCTTTACTACTTCAAGATATTGGACTATATCCACATACTCCTTGTCATCTCTTGTAATTTTTGCACATTTAGCCATCAGAGGATTGTTCGCAACTACACGAGCATCCTTCGTCCTTTCGTGTATCCAGGTAGTTACCAATTCTGATTGCTTATGTCCGATACCATCAAGGTTTCGTATCAAGACATCCTGAAGATCTGACTGCATCCTTGGATAGGCCATAATCCTCAGCAAAATAAATGGTAATAACGTAAATACGATCAGTAAGAAAATAAGCCGGTTTTTAATTGAGATAAACATTATTTTTTCCCGTAATTTAATTGTATAGAAATTTTCATTTTATTTATGCGGGTTTTACAGACGGAAGCATGCACAAAATCCCCCTTAGAAAAGGGGGCAAGGGGGTTGTAAAGAATCACAGAAAAACACAACCCCCTGAATCCCCCTTTATTAAGGGGGACTTAGCAGGATTAACTTGATGCCGTTACTATAACTCCGCCATTTATGGCGGAGATTATATCCGCAATATAAATACGGCTTTAGCCATGACTTCCAAGATTGTATCTCCTGATGAATTCCTCATACTCCTGAGCAAACGAAACCTTCTTGTGATGTTCTTCCAGGGTATTGATGTATGCTCTCACCTTGTCAAGCATAGATTCACTCACAGAAATTATTTTAACAAATGCCATACTTTTATCCTGTATCAGGGCTAAAGCCCGGCTTGGTTTGCCTCTTTGTCCCCAGCCTGAAGGCTGGGGTTATGATAGAGTATTCGCCTCCATTAAAAGATTAGTCTCCGTTCAAAGAGCGGATTTATCTGGAGTTGTTCTCCTATAGTTAGCCTGAAAACTGGAAGAAGATTCTGAAACAATCCTGAAACAAGTCCAGGACATAGTACAAAATCAGACCATATCACAATGTATTTTTATGTTCACAAAATTGTGCGTCCAAGTTCATAAACATCAGACCTCTCTTATTGCTTGTTACACATTTTTTACCACCAATGTACTGGATAATCCCTTTTCCCAAGCTTATTGAAAATCACGCCAATTACCACCAGAATAAAAGCGCCTAAAATGACCGGATTCAAAATATACATATAACCAACGCCCAAACCTCCCGTCTGAACTGCCACGTATGCAGTCGCACCTGCAGGGGGATGGATTGAATAAGTCACTACCATAAGCACCAATGCAAGGGAAACACCTAGGGCAATAGACCAAAACGTGACACCAAAGAAATCATTTACAGTCACACCGATACATGCCGCTAAAAAATGCCCTAACAGGACATTCCTCGGCTGCGCAAACGGCTCCTTAGAAGCGCCATAAATCAACACGGCGCTGGCGCCAAACGCCCCTGATAGCATCGGACACTTCCAGAGAATAGCAAGTAATGCTGTAAATCCTATGCCCAAAAACGCACCCCATAAAGAAAGCCACACCTCTCTCGAAGGAATTGCAGGCTGCGGCGCCCTTGGTAACTTTTTTACATACGCGCGAAATTTATTTATTCCATCCATTATCGGCTTTTTCTCTTCTCCCCATTTGAAGACCCTTTAAAAACCCTGATACATGCGTTAAATAACCTTCTCTATCTTCTTCTAAATCTCCCTTAACTTCAAACTTAACGTCTATGACTTTTTAACTTCTGTAGTTTTTCTTTAACATTCGCCAAGACCTTTCTACCTCCTATAACCTTGTCACGTATTTCGTAGCGCAGTATAGCCGCAATCAAAGTTCCAGTTTAGTGGCGGAGTCGTCCAAAAAATACAATTTTGAAAACAAGTAATAGCTCGCCGCAAAGGGCACAAAGAATGCAGAGAAAACCTGCATACCTTCTCTGCCTATTCTCAGCGGTAAGCCAAAATGTTACGATTAGTGGAATATCCTATCATCCACTTTGTAGAGCCGTATTGTTATGCGTCTTTACAGCATGGGGAAAAAGGGGGCATTATTCAACCCTTAATAAAACACATAGATTTTCACTGCCTTTATCTTGAGACGATTTGCAAGAACAAACTATCTTTTTGCTCTACGGTCTTATAAGGCAAGCAAGGTATAAATTTTACTTTACTGGTTTACTGTAGCAACGAAAAATATACCAACATCGGCATGAAAAAAAAATACCACCTATATTTCACATAAGTGGTATTAAATTAACGTTTTATTAAAACGATTATATTCTTACCTTCTTAATAATCTTCGTTTTATCGGTTCACAAAAACATTCCATTGTGCAATAGTGGTTTCAGTATGAAATTAATGTGTTTTAAACATTCGATATTTTTTGAGTAATTGTGAGTTCTCTTCCAAAAATGTCTCTATACCTGCAGACAAAAAAATATTTTGAGAATAAATATAAATTATCAGACATTCCATGTATCACTTTTTTACAGGGTCAGAGGTAATAAAAAAATGTGTAAAGGCGAATGCCAATATGACAATAAGGGCATTCAGTTTAAAGTTACCTCTTCTAATTCCTTTTTTTCTGCAGCAATATGCAAACCTTTGCGATGGACACCTTTCTTGCGTAATGATAATCTTAAAAGAGAAGGACATATTGTGGAAGTAAGCACGATTACCACGATAATAGAGGAAAATACAGCGTCATTCAACATACCCATATCCCTGGCAATTCCAGTCAGAATTAATGTCCCCTCCATCTTCGTCGCCATCCCTATGCCTATGGCCAGGCGATTTATACTTTTCTCAATCGGGCAAACACTGCAAAACATCTTCCCTATAACGGCAGCGCCTGTTATAGCAAGGCCAAGGGAAACTGCTTCCATGTTCAGGAAGCTTTTCATCTCTACCTGCGCCCCCACCCGAACAAAAAGTATTGGCACAAGGAGCATATAAAATGGTCTTGTAAATAATTCAATAGTACGATACTCCCCATTATCAGAGTCCCTTAACTTCACATTACGCAGGAATAAACCTGCAACAAATGCCCCTATTACTGTGTGGAGTCCTAATGACCCGAACATAAAGGCTAATAAAAGGGATAAAATTACCACAATGGGTATATTCAAACCCTCCGTCATCCTTCTCGTGAGAAAATTTCCAACCTTTTCACTATATCTTAATATAGTTATCAAACTGATTATCAGAGAAGTGATTGCTATGCCAAAGCTGACTGACATACCCATAAGAGAAACCCCGCCTCTAGCGGCAAATTCACTTACTACGCCGAAGGTTAAAATTACTATAATCTCCGTAAGCACTGCTGCTCCAACTAAAATTCTCCCTTCCGGGGTATTCATTGCCTTTAGTTCACGAAGAATTGCCACTAATAGTCCCATACCTGTATTACAAAGAATAATGGCGAGAAGAACTTTTGCGCCAATCGGGACGTCTGGAAGCAAAGAATATCCAACCATAAGTCCCAGCCCGGCAGGGACTATTATACCGCCCAAACATACCAGGAGAGAAGAAGTCCCTACCCGCAATAATGCCCTGAGGTCTGTATTGAGACCGGCTGTGAAAAGAAGTAGCAATGTTCCGAAGTATGATATCATCTTTACGAATGGCATCGTCCTGAGAAAATCGAAAAAATCCCATCCGGTAAAAGCGAAGACGTTGCCCAGTATCATCCCAATTATCAGCTTTCCTACTACCGCAGGAAGCCGTAACATCCTTGCCATCCATCCCGCTAGCGTAGCAGCAATAAGGATAATAGCAACGGCAAGGATCACATTATGAGTTGGATCTTTATGCCATATGTCCCAGGCGGGTTTTGAATCTTCTGCCTCTTTTTCCACGACAATTGGCTGATGCTCCCTATCAGGCGATTCCTCCAGGAGACCTTCTTTCTTTGCATTCTCCAAATGTCTCTTTAAATATTTCTTTGAAGAAAGTATTTCTTCGACAGAGTAAGACTCAGTTTCATTTTTAATATTGATACGAATTGGTTCAGAATCTTTGGAAGGCGCTGAATACTCTGCTCCTAATGGCGGTGACCCAATCGCAACAGGGCAATAAAAGGAAATCAAGATGATTACGAAAGCCATACTGTATTTGAAACTAAGCATTGGTATATTAAAACCTGATGTCCTCTAGAATGCAATTAATTATTATGAGTTGACCGTAAACTTTCGATAAAGACGTTATGCACTGCCCATTCCCCACTTCCGTGAGGACAAGTTTCCCCACTTTCGTGAGGACAAGTGTCATTCCCGAATGTTTACCAATATTTCAACATAATGGCTTTCCTTCTTCTGAAAAATTTAACACCCCGCAATTCCGTTTTAAGTTGTGCTTATTGCCCTTTTATTCACCAGGTACCAGGGGTGATTTCGCTCTAGAATTATCGATATTATCTGAGATTTCGTGTTGTGATTTAATCCTGTATTTTTTAATCTTCCTCCAAAGCGTTGTTGTGGATATTCCAAGCACTTGCGCAACCTTTGTTTGATTACCACCGTATTTGTTCAGGGCCTCCATAATGGCGTTTTTTTCCTGTTCGGCAAGGGTTGTAACAATAAATGATTTCTTCCTCTCATCATCTAACGGATTCCTGGAAAGTACCGCAAATTTCTCAACGGGAACTGGAAGCGGAAGTTCATCAACATTTATTATCTCACTTTTAGAGAATGCAACAGCGCTTTCTATCATATTCTGCAGTTCCCTAATGTTACCGGGCCAATCGTAATTCATAAGCGCGTGCATTGCCTCTTCAGAGAACACCCTTTTGCCCTTTTTAAATTTTTCTAAAATTTTCTCTAAAAAATACTCCCCTAAAAGCGGAATATCTTCTCTTCGTTCCCTCAAAGGAGGAATGTGAATACGTATTACATTGACCCGATAAAACAGATCTTTTCTAAACCTTCCCGACTCCACAGCTTTTTCCAAATTTTCATTCGTAGCGACAATTATCCTCGTATCCACAAATGTCGATTTATTTCCACCAACAGGGCGGATTTCTCCATCCTGCAGAAATCGCAAGAGTTTTACTTGCGTAGAAGGCAACGTCTCCCCGATCTCGTCTAATAAAATTGTCCCCTTTTGGGCCTGCTGGAACAACCCAGTTTTATCCCTGATGGCTCCGGTAAAAGCCCCTTTCACGTGTCCAAACAATTCACTTTCCTGCAAGTTCTCAGGCAGCGCACCGCAATTAATCACCACAAATGGACCGTCTTTTCGAGGACTATTGTAATGAACCGCCCTTGCAATCAACTCTTTTCCTGTCCCACTCTCGCCAGTTATCAGGACTGTGCTTTCGGTACGACACACATGCGATGTTGTTTTTAGTACCTCCAGGATAGCATTTGAATTCCCTACAATACCCTCAAATTTATATTTATCTCTAATTTCCCCTTCAAGGTATCTGACCCTGTCTTTCAGTCTTTTCTTTTCGAGCGCCTTCTTTGCAACTCTCAGGATTTCCTGGTGACGGAAAGGTTTGGTTACGTAATCATATGCCCCATCCCGAATCGCTCGAACAGCCGTGATGATGGTACCGTAGGCCGTAATTAGTACCACCTCTGTGGATGAATTTGCATTCTTCACTGCCTTGAGCACTTCCAGCCCATCCACTTTTTTCATCTTCAGGTCTGTAACAACCAGGTCATATACATTATTATTCACCCTCTGAATAGCCTCTTCGCCACTAGTAACGCCTTCGACATGATACCCCTCGTCTTTAAATGCAATCACGAGCGATTCTCTCATTGCATCCTGATCTTCCACAACAAGAATTTTACCGTCTTCCATATTCCCGATTATCCCACTAAAAAGTTATGCTAAACTGCTAATTTTTCGTTTCCAACAGGCAATTTGATATAAAATGTCGTTCCCTTTCCCTCTTTACTCTTGACATCAACGGCTCCTCCATGATCGTCAATAATACGCTGAACCATTGAAAGCCCTAAGCCTGTCCCCTCTGTTTTTGTAGTATAAAAAGGTTCGAATATCTTGTCCAACTCATGGGACGGTATGCCCGTCCCTGTGTCTGATATCAAAATTTCCACAGCGTCCCTCAAAAACAAAGTTGCTTTTCTTACCATTATCTTGATCTGTCCGCCATCAGGCATGGCATCCAGAGAATTTACGAATAGATTCCACAATACCTGGTGAATTAAATCAGTATCAATATAGACTTTTGGCAATATGCTCTCGTAGGTTCCCTTTATTTCTATCTTGTCCGTAAACCGGTTATCCTGCTCTAACAGGGAAATGGTATTTTTAATTACCTCTCGAATGTCATGTAAAGAGAAGTATGGTTCTCGCGGATGGGCGAAGGTCAGGAAATCTTTGATAATCCTGTCCAGTCTCTCAGACTGCCCTACAATCATCTCTAATAAATCCTTATCCTGACCTGTCAATTTTAAATGAGTATCCAAAATTCCTACGGAATTGCATATCGCCCCCAGGGGATTTCGTATCTCATGGGCAATCGCCGCGGCCAGTTCGCCCATCGAGGCTAATTTTTCTGACCGACGCACCTGCTCCTCCATCTTCTTCCTCTCTGTAATATCCCGCACAAATGCCCCCGCGCAGATACATTCTCCCGTTTTGTTATTATAAAGAGCCGTTCCATGTATCTCGACATTAATTTCTTTTCCTGATTTTGTCAGAAACACTGTTTCTAATTCACTGCTTCCTGTCACTATAATACGTTTAAAATGTCTCTTTATTTCCTCTCTATGATCATTCGGGACAATATCCTCAAGCATCATCTGTCTCATTTCTTCTAAGGAATATCCTAATTTATTTAACTCCGTCTTATTTACATTAATAAATTTTCTTTCGGGACTGATCTCGTGAATCATTTCTGGCGCATTTTCCACGAGATCTCTATATTTTTTCTCTGACTCCCGTATGGATACAAAAAGCCTCGTATTTTCGATTGTGACGGCTAATTGTGGCGTAATTTGATTCAACAAATCAAAATGTATTTCTGTCAAAGCATCCTTCTTTTTGCTCCCCAGTGTAATAGTTCCAATTGGGATTTCTTTCGAATTCAAGGGAAAACACAAGTAAGAACATATCCCCTTTTTGTATAATTCCTGGTCTATCATGTACTTCCCATCATGCGTATCCGTGACAAGCACAGGTTCACCACTTTTAACAGCTACACTCTGAGCCAGCGCATGAAATGGGTACCGGCTAGTATTCAGCCAATCCATTGATAATACTCCATCAACAATATTGGATTCCTCGGTAATTTCCGCACCATCTATGAGACACGCCACGCCTAACCAGGTAAAATCGACGATACGTTTCAATTCCAGATAAATATTCTTGTAAACTTCTTTTATATTCAGACCTGAGGCAATCAACTTATTAACATTATTTACAATCTCCTTTTCCAGCGCCACCAACTTCTCTTTCGTAATATCCTTGGATATCACTACAAAACCGATAGGTCTCCCATTTTCATCGCTTCGCGATGTAAAAGTAACATGCGCAGGAAAGACCTCGCCGTTCTTTCTTCTTCTCATTACTTCACCTTCATATCGGCCTGTCCTGCGGGCTTCCTCTAAAATATGCTCTACCTTTCCCGACCTCACATCTTCTTCTATGTGAAGAATCCGAACATTGGCATTTCCAACCACTTCTTCAGGACTGTAGCCATACATGCGGCTTGCCCCTTTATTGAATGCAAGGATATTGCCGTTCAAATCTTCTGCAATAATAGAATATTCGGTAGAACCTGCTAAGATACTATTCAAAAAATTGGTTGTTGATTGTAGTTCAAGGGTTCTTTCTCTTACAATATTCTCAAGGTTTGTCGTAAATCTTGCTAATTTAATCGTTTTTTCTTCTAAAGATGCTGCCATCACGTTAAATGCCTGCGCTAATCCACTAATCTCGCCACTTTTGCCACTGTCATTCACCCGCTGGCCCAAGTCGCCACGGGTAATCTTTTTCGTAACCTCTGTTATGTTTAAAATAGGGGCAGAAATTCTTTTCCCAAAATAAAATGCGACCAGCGTCAAAGGAAAAGCTAATAACAATAGCATTGAAAGGACAAACCTTTTTAAACCGTAAGCCGCTCCGTACCCTTCGTGTATATCAATCTGCGCTAATAAACCACAATCATACTCTGTAACCCAACACCATGAGCCCAAGACTTTATTCCCGTCGTAATTTATATATCCTTCCGCATTGTATCCATCTTTACCACTCAGGCATTTTTGAGCGCCGTCTGTAAGCTTTCCTGTATGTGGATTTACTATCCTCAACTCTAATGCCGTCCTGTGCTGAATTATGCCTTCCTTTCTTAGGCCATCTGCAAACCGCGATTCAGTTAGCATGAAACCCTCTCTGTTGGTGAGAAATGTTTCTCCTGTCTTCCCCAGTTTTGCACTTTTCATGATTTCGCTGAGAGGCGCTGTATCCATTCTGAGAATGACAGATCCTACTATAAAATTGTCGGAATCCATGAGCGGGGACGATATAAACATCACGGGAGATTCAGCATCTCCCTTTTTGTTTTCGCTTTCCCCTCGAGCAACACGCTGAATTCTAGATATAAAAACGTGTCCATTCAACGCCTCTCTGCAATAATCACGACTTATAAGATTGGAACCAACCCATTCCTTTCCGGTAGCCATAAGTACTGTTCCCTCCCGGGAAGTAATATACACGCCCTCATATTTGTGTTCCGCTCTGAGCATTTCGATATAATCATTCAACTTTAAAAAATTATTAACCCTTTCGTTTATGCTTTGTCCAAGCACAGCAGAGATGTTTCTACTGACGACCTTTGCGTCATGCTTTCTTTCATCAAACCACATTTTTACAATCTCGGCCTGTTTTTGCTTCACCCCTTCCAAATTCCTAATCAAAGCCTCTTCTAAGTCCTTGTGTGCCTTGGGAAATGCCATAAAACGTAACAACAATAATGGCGTAAACGAGCATAACAGCAGGATCAATATTAACCTATTTTTAATTGATTTGAATAAAAACATATCTGAACAGGCAAAAAATCTTCCGGATAACCAGTATTTTGTATATCTACGTCTTTCTGAATAACCAATTCAATGGTTACTTTTATATTGTTACAGTATTCAGCATGGTAACACGCATCAACACCTCATCCGCAACAGTCTTAAGCCGAGAAAAATTCAGCGCATTTTGAATTGCAATAGATGCATACAGAGATAACAAGCTCAAAAACTCCAAGTCGTTGAGGGAAAATAATCTTTCCGAGCTGTTACTCATGTTAATAACTCCAAAGACATCATTTCTACACTTAAGGGGAACGCAAAGCAGTGATTTAACTGGCATTGTTCCGTGGACAAATCGCGCATCCATAGAGACGTTGTTTATAAGTTCAGCCGTGCCAGTATTCAGGACATCACCCGCAATCCCGTATCCTACAGCAAGCTTTACCGTGTGGTCTGATTTTTCACCGAAAGCCGCCTTAACAGAAAGCAATTTTTCATCATTAAGAATCATTACGGAACCATTGTCAGCCTTGACGGTATTCTTTGCCTCTTCCAACACCATACAGCAGATGTCTTCAACCTTGACGTATAATTTTAATA
>Ga0208246_1001261_pt1 | contig 14801 bp, 12 predicted proteins | sample RifOxyD2_FD_184039 | JGI IMG/M metagenome (GOLD analysis project Ga0208246, IMG submission 184039) | Soil microbial communities from Rifle, Colorado - Rifle Oxygen_injection D2 (SPAdes) | ecosystem: Environmental > Terrestrial > Deep subsurface > Rock core/Sediment | place: Rifle, Colorado... | reverse complement strand
TACATGGTGATGAACCAGCAATTGTTGCGCCACGCGAACGCCAGCATAAGATCATACTTCTCTCGATCCCACGCGGAAGCGAACACGTGCAAATTGCCATACTGGATATTTAACGCCAGGCAACGATAGCCGCAAAGATCCACAACGAATGCACCACTCTTAACAAACTTCTTGTTGCGCTGTTCGGCGTAACGGTAAATGTAGCGACCTTCCTTGATAATTTCCCCGATCTCTCCATCGGACGCGGCAAACATTTTCCGCCAAAAATCTCGATTTTGCGGATCGCCCTCCCACTGACGCAGTCCGTACTGAAACAGCAAAGCGTCAGCTTCGCCCGCCTTGTCAAACCGCCATGAATCGTACTCACCAAGCAAACGCACCGCGCGCGGCATGGGCTGATTCGGGAAAAAATATTCCCACGTCAATTCGCAAGCCGCGATCGAAGTATCACGTTTGCCGACAAACAGCTTGTCAGTTTGAGAATCAATATCCTTCACCACCGGATGATGCTCGATCCAAACAAATTGCCCTTGGCCGCAAAGCTCTCGCAAACGCAACATGTCGGCAAATGGTTTCAGCGTGTAATCGAGCATGTAAACATTACTATCGCCATTCAACCTGCTCCAAGGAAAAACCAGCCCATGATCAAGCGGAACGAAATCACAATCTGTTTTCTGTAGATTCACAATCGCGGCCGAACACTTTCCATCGAAGTCAATACCGTGATAAAAACAAATAGTGCGCATGGGGGCCTCCACTGCAAAAATGTAAAAAGAACGGCATCGTTTAATTTTAGCGGAAATTATAAACTTGTCAAATCAGCATAGCATTCACGACCATTTCCCCCACATGCCAAACCACACCGACAACTAACACGACTCCGGCTAAAAGCGCCACCGGCGTGGTTAATTTCGATGACACTGAAGACACATCTTCCTCGGCACGTTTAACTTCAAAATCAGAAATCAACACAAAACAAATAATAACGAGAAGCGACGTCACAATCGTATCAAAATGAAACTGCACTTGCACCAAATACGCGACCAGCGCGCTTGCCGCCGTTAGAATAACAATCTGACGCGAAACGTCTTGACCGGAGAAAAAACCACGCCACGCTCGCCGAAACAACTGAACAAAAATTGTGATCAGAACAATGAGACCGACTACGCCGATATTGATTAACGTGTCCAAAAGTAAATTGTGCACGCGGTCGCTCAAACGATCGTCAATGGCCAGTTCTTTTTCCGTATAAATACGATCCATTGAGAGGAACATGTACGTTTCCGGACCGAAACCGAAGATCGGTCGCTCAATAATTTTAACGGCGGCGTATTTAAAATCTTGCAACCGCACGTACATGGAGCCGCCTTCGAACGTCAAATCCTGCGTGCGTTTGTCCCCGCCAAGGCCAAACACGCCGAAAAAAAATAACCCAACGCTTAACAACGCGACCGCCACGACGAAGATGGTGGCGCGTTGACGTGGTAACTTATAAATATAAAAAAATAAAAAGAACAACAAGCCGGCGAACGCACCCAGCCACCCGGCGCGGCTCAACGTAAAGTATAGCGCCGCGAGCTGGACAATAATTGTGATCAAAATCAAAACCTTTTGCCAAATCCGCTTCGCGCCGTCAAACAACAATAATCCGAACGGTAAAATCATGGCCAAGTACGCGCCCAAATAGTTCGGATTGCCGATCGTGGCGATGGGACGCACCACCGACCGAGCGATACTCAAGGTTTCACTGTGCACTCCGGGAATAAACTCAAGACCGAATTTTTGCAAAATTGCGTAAAGCCCTACCATAAAACCCGTACCGACAATTACCATAACCAGCGCGCTTGCGCGCCTTGTCTCGGCGAAAACGCCACGGAGCAACCAATAAAAAACTATCAGGCTGACAACCGTCACCAACCCGAATCCGCGATCCATTAAGCCCCAAAAGCTTTCCGCCGGCGCGATGGAAAATATCGTGGACAAACCGTAAACGCCGACAAAAGCCAGTTGCAATGTTTCCACGCCAAACAAGTCCATGACCGCTGTTCGTTGCCAACACCACACCCAAAAGTTTTTCAAACTTCCCCGCTCAATCAGCCATATGGCCAGCATGACGCTGACAAGCAAACGAAACAAAAAAATCTTATCCATTTCAAACCGAAAAAAACTGAACGGATTAAACACAATAGGAATGACAAATGCCATTCCTAAAGTAAGAAAATAAAATAACCTTTTTGAATTACTACGAATCATCATAACCCTACCGCCTACTCTGTCTTTTTAATCTTCGCGCATGGCACGGTAATCGTGCCGCCGGTAGTGCTGCGAATCTTGCACAAACGATTTTCGTTATAGGCAGGGAGTATGCCTGTTTTTTTAGGCGGCGGCGCGGCGGTTTTCTTTTGCTCAATGGTCGTCCTCTTGAAAAATACGCCACCAAAACCAAGCCCCTTGGCCTTGCCAATCGCGCTGATTAACCCACCGAGGCCGGCCAAAATGGCGACAGTTGCCACCGCGATGATCACTTTTTGTTTCGTGCTGGTGGAGATCTTGGTTTTCGTCATAGTTTGCATAATTATATTACGACTAACGAATCTAATTAATTTTTTCCACCGCTATATTCAACCACCCGGCCAACACCTTTTTCACATCCGCGGCCGAAACGGTTGGCTTTTTATTTTCTAGCGTCACCGACTTGTGCCGCGTTTCCAAGTTTTCAATTTCAGACGTCAACGACAAAATTTCTTTCTTTGCCGTCAAATTTTTCCGCTCATCGGTTGAATTTTCCTTTTCGATTTTTAATTGTTCCAACTTTTCAAGCAAGCCTTTGATCCTTTCCGGCGCCGCCGCAATCTGCGCGTGCACATCGGCCGCGGCCGCGCGAATCAGCTTGAGCGCATGATTCGGCAAATCATACGCTTTCAAGTTGACCATGGCACCCGCTTCGTCCATAAGGTCAATCGCCTTGTCCGGCAGCAAACGCCCTTTAATATATTGATGCGACAACGTTACCGCCGCCTCAATCGCTTCATCCGTAAACTCGACGCGGTGATGGTCTTCATATTCTTTTTTTATACCTTTCAAAATCTCAATGGTTTGTTCCGGCGTGGGCTCACCCACCTCAACAATCTGAAAACGCCGCACCAACGCTTCGTCCGTTTTAAAATACTTTTCATATTCTTCAGTGGTGGTGGCGCCAATGCTTTGCAACTCGCCACGCGCCAAAGCCGGCTTTAAAATATCGCCCACATTCATGGCGCCTTCCGTGCCTTTAGTTTGAATCAAAGTATGGATTTCGTCAATAAACAAAATAATATTGCGCCGTTGAATAATGATTTCATCAACTAATTTTTTGACGCGCTCTTCAAATTCGCCGCGATATTTGGTACCGCCGATCATATCGGCCAAGTTCAACGCCAACACGCGTTTGTCACGCAAAGATAGTGGCACATCACTCGTTACAATCCGAAGCGCCAAGCCTTCGACAATGGCCGTTTTTCCCACCCCGGCCGCACCAATCAGAATCGGATTGTTCTTTTTCCGACGACTCAAGATTTGAATCATCCGCTCGATCTCCTCCTCCCGTCCGACCACCGGATCGATTTCTCCTTTTTTAGCTTTCGCCGTCAGGTCCACGGTGTAAATATCAAGCACGCGAGCCGATGAGGCGCCGCCACCCAGTTTAAACTTTGGTAAAAATTCTTGGCCATATTTCCAAAGCAACAACGCGCCCGCCGCGATAAGAAGCAAGTAAGGCCAGTTATCTTGTAAAAATTCCGGCATAATATTTTTTATTCCTATTTATCATTGGTTCCGGCTATTTTTTTTGGCGCCAAATCGGCCAAAGACAACTCTTTTTCCGGCGGCGCCTCTTTTACCAACGCTTCCGCCTTGGCCGGAGAAACCGGCGGCTTTGACACGGATGGATATGTTGGTCGAACAGCCGATGTTGATGTTGACGCTGGCCGATCATAACGCGACACCGGCGGCTTTGAGCCTTCATATCGACGCGGCGCGTCAACGCGTGACGTCGATGGCTTTGATCCTTCATACCGACGCGGAGCATCAGTTCGAGGCGTGAAGCTGCCACGCGACTCGGTACGTGGCGGCGGAGCGGAAACACCGCGCCGCGCGCGCAAATTTTCCTCAGATGCTTGTTTGCGTCGCTGATCTTTCAAACAATCTTTGCAATATACCGGACGAGTCGGATCCGGATTAAAATTGATTTTTGTTTTCGCGCCGCAACTGCTACAGGTCACGATATTCACAATCTCACTCTCTGCCGACTCGGAACCGCTCGTACGAGCGGAATACTTCGAGGCCGATCTTCTTTCTCCGCCATCATCATCCGCATCGGCCGCCGCGTGACTGGCTTTTCTTTCTTCCAATTCTTTGAGCTCCTCGTCTTCTTCCTCCTGATGATTTTCCCCGCGCAAACTGGCGAGAAAGTCCACGCGCTTATCCACGACTTTTTGCGCTTTGCGCGCCAGCAATTCCTGTTCCAGTTTTAAAAGCGAGGCATCCGTTTCCACGCCGCTCCAGCGAATGATCTTGTCCTCCACTACGTCGCGCGTTTTGGTATAACGTTCGCGAGTGCATTTCACCACCGTATCAGTCGAGTTGGTCTTTTGAGAAATCGGCGGCAATGTCGTGGCGCTAAACGGATCGGATGACACGCCATCGATCATCAACTTTAAATAAATATTATACTTGGGTAAATTCACCAAATCTTCTTCCGTGAACTTCGGCGAGAACTCACGCACCAAGAATTCCGCGTCCGCCGCACCCACGCGGAAGACGATCAACGTACCAACGTTACCGAAAATCGCGTCGCGCACCACCATATTACCACCCACTTCGAGCTGACCGATGTATTGGTGTCCGATTGTCAGACACAAATGATATTTTCGCGCTTCGGACAAAATATTGGCGAAAGATTCAGTGGCAAAGTTTTGAAATTCATCGACATAAAGATAAAAATCGCGTCGATCCTTTTCCGGAATATCCACGCGACTCATGGCCGCGAGCTGAATTTTGGTAATGATCATGGCTCCGAGCAAAGCGCTCGAGTCCTCGCCAATGCGCCCCTTGGACAAGTTCAAAATCAAAATCTTGCCTTCATCCATGATATTGCGAATATTGATGGTTGATTTTACTTGACCAACGATGTTACGAATAAGTGAAGTTGAAAGAAATTGTCCGATTTTGTTTTGAATAGGCGCGATCGCCTCGGTTAAAAACTTTTCATTGTATTTTGAAAACTCATCCTGCCAAAACATTTTCACCACCGGATCCTGCACTTTGGCGATAACTTTTTTGCGGTAATCCTTGTCCACCAGCATTCTATTCACACCAAGCAGCGTTGAATCCGGATAATCAAGCAACGCCAAAATCGTATTGCGCAAAATGTATTCGAGCCGCGGCCCCCAACTGTCCGCCCATATCTTTTTAAACACGCCGACGAGGCCGGATGCCACCAAGTGGCGATATTTCGAATCAACTTTCTCGAGCACGTTGAACGCGATTGGGTTTTCCAAATCAGCCGGGTTGAAGTAAATCACATCGTTAATTCGATTGGACGGAATGCAGTCAACCAACAGTTCGGCCGAGTCGCCGTGCGGATCCACGATGCAGGCACCGTTGCCGCTGACGATATCGGAATAAACCATATTTTCAATCAACACGGACTTACCCATACCGGTTTTGCCAATTATATACATATGCCGACGACGATCGTCGGATTTGATGCCGAATTTTCTTTTTTGATCGCGAAAGTTCGTGAAAGCGAACGGCGCGATGTTACCGTTTCCCATATAGAAATTTATTCCGCGAACGGCAAATTGTCCGGCAAACTAATCCCCTGCCCGGCTGAATCGTCCGGCGGTGATTGGCGTTTCTTTTCAGGTTTGGCCGGCGGTGTCGCCGCCTTGCCTTCGGCACTCAGCTTGGCCAAAATTTCTTGTTTGCGCTTCTTATCTTTTTCTCCCGTCTTGTCCACGGCAAAACGCTTTTCAAAATAATCCGAGTCATAATCAATCGCTCCGGCCGTATCCTTGGCCTTCGTGTCAAACGCCGGCGCCTCTTCTTCCACCGGCCCCTTGCTATCCACCACCGGCAAACCGATTGGCGCGAAAGAGCGACGCGATTCGATTTTTTTGATGAGCGGCGCCTTGACTTCGATATACGGAAAGTGAAACAAGGTAGCCAATTCGGCTGTGTTCAATAAATATTTACCATTACAAGTATCGCCGTTACGCCCCCGATAATCGGCCAAAATTTTGTTTTGTTTGACCGCCAGCCTTATTTGCTTGAGCATAATCTTGGCTTGTGTTTTGTTCTTGCCCGGCTTGAAACCGTTCAGCGCGTATGAACTGTATTGCCTGATCGCGCCCATCATGCCGGCTACGCCCAGACCCTTTTTGAACACTTCGCGTTTGCCAATGTACAAAAACCGTAACTTGCACTTGAAACACGTTTTTTCAATCTTGGCCAAAATCGCTTCCACTCGCGTTTTTTCGTGCGGCGGCAAGAACATCATGTTCAACTTGTCCTTTTTCTTTTCGTCCACCGGCACGGAACCAAAAAACTGGTCGCCGACAAAAGACAATGCCTTGAGTGGCGCCTCAATCACATAATCAATGGCGCGCATTTTAACTTTTTCTTCAATACCCAACGTTTTGTTCACTTCCTTCATGCCCGCCACTGTCCAAGGAATATCCGCCGGCACGGCAATCAGTTGCATCCAAATTTGTTCGCCGGGTCCAATGCTGTTCATCACTTCGAGAATGGAAGCCATCGGATCCTTGAATTCCTTGTCCAATTCTTCCTGAAACTCGACGTAAGTTCTAATCGGGTAAAAATCGTCGCGCGTCAGCACCATGTCCGTGCCCCACAAGTTATATTCATCGCTGGGAAAACTGACATTGAATTCCGCGGCGTAGTCGGCTACCTCCGTCACTTCCGCTTCCGGATATTGAGAATAAATCGCCGCCTCCACCATGTTGCGAAACTGCTTTGGGGTGCGGATGACGAATTGGATAAATCCATCAATGCTGACAATCTCACAGCTGAATCCGAGCTGATATTCTCCCAAAAAAACTTTTTCATGCCAATCAGCCGGCGAATGCGCTCCGGACAAAGCGTTGAAGATATTTTCCACCGCTTTTGGCGTTTGTAAATTGTTTTTCGGAATATCAATAGCCAGAAAAATAAACGATTGCTTCGCGCCGTAAATCTGCTGTCGCCAAAAAATAAAGTTCAGCCACGCGCCGTAAATAAAAACCGCGGCGAACAACGCCCAGCCGCCGTTAACCAAAAAATGCCAAACAATCTGGTACATCGGCAATTGACCCAGATTGTCCAGCCAGCTCCAGTCGAAATCCAGTGAAAAGAAGCCAAAGATATCCATATTAAAACCTTAACGCTAACAACGCGCTTCACATTTGAACTATTTGATTATACCACAAACACAACATGGACAAAAGAAGACCCGAGGATAACTCCTCGGGTCTTCTCTATATAAACAAATTGTTACTCTAAAAGACTGAACTTACCTTCTTCGGTGCGAGCGAACTTGTCCTTGTTGATCAGCGTCAGATAAATCGTGGACTTGTTCACTTTGCGTTGAGCCAGTACTTTGTCATAAATAGCCTCCTTGTCCATCGCGCCACCCTCGGCCAAAATGCGGGAAATAATTTCCGCCACGGTGCCGCTGGTATAGCCCCAATCCTTCAATGCGTAAAGTCCGCGGCCGATCAAGATGAAATTATCATTGGCAATAAGTTCGTTATGAACGGTAGCCGGGCAAATCTTTTTGGTGTCAAAAGCCGATTCTTTGATAATGTCAGCGATTTCCCTGAAATGGAGCGGCTTGGCCACTTTTTGCATTACCAAATTGATCTTGTCGCTCAACTTTTTCGGACGCACAGTGTCCCAAGAAGTGAGACCCCATTGATCCATGATATTCTTGTCAATCTTGGTCGTGGCGCGCAAATACGCGTGCGCCAAATCTTCAACACTGATGTTATGTTTATCCGCGAACCCTTGCAATATCGCTTTCAAATCTTCCGGCAAATGCGCCTCGGCCGCGTCGAGCATTTCCTCATGCGCGTAAAGCTTTTTCCCGTCGCCGATCGTTTGTTCCAGCTTGGCGATATATTCAGCCACTTTATCAAGGTCAATTTGTCTCAACGTCCAAACGCTATAAAAAGATTCGTGATCATCAACGAGCTCGGTCGAATCAAACAAATGCTCGAGCGCGAACAAATACGCGTTCGAATGCAAGGTATCGAGTTCATGGTTTTCCTTGACGTAATTCTCGAGCAAATGATCCTCGCGAACCAGCCCGCCGTTCTTTTCCAAATACTCAACGCAATCACCTTCGAGCCGCCCCAAATCGCCGGAAAACTCCGCCGTCTTGGACAACGCGATAATCTTGTTAATCGCATCGCGCTCAATCTGCCGCACGCGTTCGCGGGTAATATTATAAATATCGCCAATTTGTTTCAATGTGGCGCTATCGGTCAAATCGCTGGTCAATTGATAGCGATTTTTCAGAACCACCTGCTCGCGTTCCGACAATTTCGAAAGCAAGCCGGTGAAAAATTTCTGGAAATTGGTTTTTCCATTCTCGAGTTGCATATTAAGTTACTAACCGACAAGCAAATTATCAGTTATGTAGATTTATTTAGATGACAATATAATAACATCAAAACAAAAACTTGTCAAGGGTTTTGACAATTTGAGCTTATTTTAGCCGTAAAAATATCAATCTGAATGACCTTCACAGAGCCGAAACTGATAACGATTACCTTTGCCTGTCAAATCGTTGTGTCAGCTTACTATGTTTCTCAAACCCTGTCAAGCGAAATCGTTTTGCCCAATTTTGTCGCCTTTCCTCCATGTCAAACCAAAACCGCCGAGAAAATTCCGGCGGTTTTTTTATTCGCAATTGATCTTCCATTGTCGGCGCTTTTGTCCGAAACGTATTTTTCACTGATCCCTCCATTCCGTCGGGATGACAGGGGTGCGCCACTGCGATTTCGACTTTTAACTTTGCCCTTTAGACTTTCAACTTGCGTTCTGCCGCTCTAACTTTGCCCTTTGACCTTTGCTCTTTGCCCTTTATTCCTTCCCCCACCTCTCCGACAAAACCAAAAGCGGGCTGGCCACAAAGATCGAACTGTACGCGCCGAGGAATATGCCGACAAACAACGCCAGCGCGAAATATTTGATCGACTCGCCGCCGAAGAAATAAACGGCCACAATCGCGAGCAACGTGGTTAAAGTCGTGTTGATCGAACGCGCCATGGTCTCGTTCAAACTGCGATTGACCACGGTCGGAAAATCAGTCTTGGCCAATCGGCCCAAATTCTCGCGCGTGCGATCGAAGATGACAATCGTATCATTCACCGAATAACCGAGCACGGTCAAACACGCGGCCACGAACGGCAAACCAACTTCGATGCCGAAAAAATGACCAAGCGCGCTAAAAACGCCCATGGTAATCACCACGTCATGCATCATCGCCATCGCGGCGAACACGCCGTATTTCCATGAAGGCACGGGAAAAGAAACCTTGCGAAAAGCGATGGCAATGTAAATGATAATCGCAATCACGACAATCAAAATCGAATAAATCGCCTTGGTTTTCATTTCTTGGCCAATGGACGCGCCAATGGATTCAAAACGCTCTTCTTGCATTCCACCGACAAACTTTTCGTTCAATTGCTTAACGATTTTTTGATGCACCTCTTCCGTTGACTCTTGAAACCGCAAGATCATATTCTTTTCCTGCGTCGGCTGAATAATCACTTCACCGCCGAGCGCCAACTCGTCAATCGCGCCGCGCACCGTTTCCACGTCCGGCCGCTCCTGCAAGAACTTAACTTCGAGCAAACTGCCGCCGGTAAAATCAATGCCAAACTTCAGTCCCCACGTGGCCAAAAAGATTATCGCCAGCACAAACATCGCGCCGGAAATCGTCAGCCACAGTTTGCGGTATTGGATGATTGGTAAATTCATATGATCATTATTAATATAAGGTTAGGGAGTAGGGAGTAGGGAGTAGGGAGTAGGATGTAGGTTGTAGGCACGGAAATAGCGAGAAGGCCGCTGAACAACTTTTCATTCAACTATTTCTTCACCTACTTCCTACTACCTACTGTCCTACCACCTTGCTCTCATCGTTAACGCCAAACCACCACAAATTATGCTGCTTGCCTTCCTTCAACAACAAATTTAGCAACTGGCGAGTGATAACCATGACCGAGAACATGCTGGCGAGCACACCGATGGTCAGAGTGAAAGCAAACCCCTTGATCATACTGGTACCAAACCACATGAGCACAATACAAACAATCAGCGTGGTGTAGTTGCCGTCGCGAATGGCCGTCCACGCGCGGCGGAACGATTCTTCCACCGAAGTGGCGAGCGGTTTGCCCAGTTTTAATTCTTCACGCAGACGTTCAAAAACGAGCACGTTCGCGTCCACTGCCATACCGACGGACAGGATGAATCCGGCGATACCGGAAAGCGTGAGCGTTACCGGAATCGCTTTGAACACGAACAGAACTATTACACCGTAAATCAACAAAGAGATTGACGCCAAAAGTCCGGGCAAACGATAATATAAAATCATGAAAATTATTACCAACGCAAATCCAATCAGGCCGGCGAACAAACTTTTTTGCAAAGAATCGCCGCCCAAACTCGCGCCCACTGTTTGCTGGCTGATCAGCTTAATCGGCACAGGCAAAGCGCCCGCGTTCAATCTTTGCGACAATGTTTTCGCTTCGGTAATATCAAAGTCGCCGGTAATCACGGCTTTGCCTTCGTTGATCGCTTCATTCACGCGCGGGATACTGATCGGCATACCGTCAAGAAAAATCGCCACGGGCTTGCCCACGTTCGCCGCGGTGATTTGAGCGAACAACTTCGCGCCCTCATCATTGAATTCGAGCGCCACTTGCGCCGCGCTCGTATTTTGATCAAACTCCACGCGCGAGGTTTTGAGCTGTTTACCCGTCAAACCGGAAGATTTCCATTGATCCTTTGGCGGCAAAATGTCCGCCTCGGTTTTTTGCTTCACGTTCAACTGCGCGATCTTGTACTCCATGATCGGCCGTTCGTCCACCTTGTAAATCAAATGATAACCAAACGCCGTTTCAACCACATCGGAAATTTTTCCCTTTTCCAAAGTGAACACGACATCTTCAAACGGCTTGACCATTTGGCCTTTACCAAACCAGCCAAGGTCGCCGGAGCTGTCGTTCGCGCCCGGTTCGGTGGAATTTTCTCGCGCCAATCTGGCGAAGTTGCCGACCGTGGCCTGCGCTTTCAACTCGTCAATTTTCTTTTTCGCGTCTTCCTTCGTTGTTTCCTTGTCACAACGTTCCGCGCCCTTATAACAAATTAAAACGTGACTGGCTTTAACTTCTTTATCCGCTTCGCGCTTGTCATTCACTTTCATAACATAATAATTACCGTCCTGATCGATCAGCTTCGGGTAAACGGTATTGGAGCTGGTAGTCTTCGCCTTTTCAATCAAGAAATCATACGCGCCGCCGGACTTAATCCAACCAAGGTCGCCGCCCGTTTCTTTTCCCACCTCATTTTCCGTATATTGTTTCACCACGTTCGCGAAATCTTCCGTATGCAAAGCGGCCGCAAGCGCGGTATTCGCTTTGGATTTGGCCGCAGAATTAAATTTATTCATTTCTTGTTTTTCCGCGGCGGTTAATTCGCGTTGCGGCTCGGTGTTTTCCACTTTAAACTCAAGCATCGGCGTTTCGCCGATCATTTTGATCGCTTCATTCACGTCCTTAATACCGGCCAATTCCACGATCACGCGCCAAGCGCCCTGCGCTTTGTTCACCTGAACAACCGGCTCAGCCACGCCAAAAGCGTTCACACGTCTTTCAATCACGTCACGCACGCCTTCCACGGCATCGCCTTTTTCGCTGAAGCCGACTTTGGATGTGTCCGCTTCGTAAACCAGCTGGGTGCCGCCCTGCAAATCAAGACCAAGGCGATACGGGATGTTTATAAAGTGCGGAAACCCGGTGCCCAATTTGGAATTTAAAAAATCCATGCTTTTGTCAAAAAAAGCCGGACCGTCAAAACAAGCGAGCACCACCGCGGCCACGATAATTATTGCGACGAGAGCGCGCGCTTTGGAAACCTTTTTCATCTTGTTAGCCATAGCAAAAAGTTAAAAGTCAAAAGTTAAAAGTCAAAAGTCATTCGCATTGCGTTACTGACTTTGGACTTTTACCTTTGGACTTTGGACTAAACCTGAACGCAGTTATGATAACTCCCTTTTATCCAATTTGCAACCATTTTGCCCTATTTATACACAAAACTTGACAAAATTTAACGATTATGATACGATTCGCGGTTCGTTGACAATTAGTTTTTGGCAGTAAACAACAATGAAAAGGAGAAGTAAATGGAACAGCATCAGCTTTTGCAGGCAATGGCGGAAGTGGTGGGAAGGGCGGCGGAAAGGGAAAAGTGGGAACAAGAACTTACCCCGAACATCGGCTGGGCATACCAGCAAATCAACCAGCTTTTTCGTGAACTGGATAGCCTCGTGAAGCGCAATCAGCGACGCGCTTTTGACCGCGCCGCTCTCGAAGAACTTCAGACATTTCTGGGCACGTGGCGAACGGCCATGGTCTTATTTGCGAACATGCAAGTCGTTCTGAAGCTCGACCCGTACAAGTCCTTTGACTTCTATGGCGAATACGCATTCAAGTCGCCGGAGGAATTTGAAACGTTCATGAAAAACTACAAGGAAGATGGCCTGTACGAAGGCCTGCTAAAAAACAACTTCCACTCGCTCGAGATTCGATTTCACAAGCAATAGAAAGGAGACACCATGCTCAATTCCGCCGAATGGAGTTTTTTCAAAAGAGCGATCATGCGGTACCTTGACCGCTTCAAGAAGATTCAAGCCGGAAACATGATTGCCTTGATCACATTTCTGCACGAGGATGACAGACGATTCATTGGATGTCGCTGGATAGACATAGTCAATGCCCTAAACGATCTTATCAAGTCCTCCGATGTCCGAATGGGATACGAAGATGGCAACATCGTTTTTTACGTAAAGTAAACAAGTCGGACGCGGTCAAGCCGACTGATAAACCGAACTGAAAACCAAGGGAGGGAAACCATGAAACGATCCGACATCAAGCAGCACATCATTGATTACGTGGCCCACAATGGTCACATCTCAATGGAAATGCCCGTGAATCTGTTCACGTACAACGATGCACTTGCCGACACGGACAACAAAGAAATCACGGCCTGCCTGTTCGAACTTGTGAGCGAAGGCAAGCTCGTGCCGGAAGTAGGGACAAGTGAATTCATTCACTTACGCGAGGCAGACAAGCTCGAAGCCACCACGAAAGACAAACCCGCGACCCCCGAGCAGTCGATCATGCATTTCTTCAAGGCCGACCGTTTTGTCTCCAGAACCATTGGAGAAAACAACTTCGACTCATTCCTCATTTTCATGGTCAAACGTTCCGAACACAGCGAAGAGGCAACGGCCGCCGCGCTGACCGAGCTCATCCGGCAGAGAAAAGCGCACATTATGATTTACCAACAACCGAAGGGGCTGACCGTGGTTCACGGAGAATAAGTCCAACATCAGGAGACAAAAAATGGGAAAGACCAAGCTAACCCTCGAACAGGCGGTGAAGGCCTGCTTGGGTCAAGGAAAGCAAATCGACAATCTAAGCATGTTTTTTTCCTGCATGGCCGGCAAAGGTTATGACATGGAAGACACGACTGCCGCCTTGACCAGTCTTGTCCGCCAAGGAAAAGCGCGAATCGCTGCTACCGACCCCATGAAGTTGACCGTTGTTTTATCAGATTAGCTCACCGCACGCCCCACCCGACTCATTGGGTTGGGGTGTTTTTTTTGAGTCGCAAAGGCAAAAGCAAGTTAATAGAAGTTAATTGGAGTTAATGAAAGTTACGTGGAGGCAAGTTACTACATAACAGCTGATTAACTTGCCTCTCATTAACTATCAATTAACCTTAGTTAACTTCCATTAACTTTCTTAAGCCCCTAAAAATAAAACACCGACCCCCTCGCGAGTCGGTGTTTGCGTTGACGATTATTTATTCTTTTTGAACAGCGCCTTGATCTTCTCAACGCCGAACAATTTACCAACGGACTCATTTCCCTTGGCCATGAAATTCTGCAACTGGTTGTTCACCAGCGCGAGCGACACGAAGTAACACATGCCGGCATAAATCAGGAAAATAATGATCTGCGCCCACCACGCGACTGACACTTCGCTGGCCAGTACCGCGTACTCATCCATGTCCATGCCTTCGTATCCGCCATCCTTCGCATCACGCGAAATTTGATTGACAATCACGTCCGCCAAATCGCTCTTTCTGCTTAACGCGTTCGATTCGAGCACGCGATTCATGAGCGCGGACTTGAACGCCTCCACGTGCGTCCACGCCATCACCTCCACCCACACGATTTCAGAAAAATACGGCGCGCCGATCACCACGATCACATCATTGCGCTTGCCGCCGGCCCAGTGATCATTCAACGCGCTGAAAAACGCTTTGCGATCATCGCGGCCGACGGGCACGACGTAAACCAGAATGTTCACACCCTTTTCATCACCGAGCGTGCCAAGCGCGCGATCGAGCTTCCCGTCCAATTCGCTTTGCCAATATTTCAAAAAATCCACCATAACATCCTTGCCATTATCAGATCCGACAATCAGATCGATCTTGACATCATCAAATCCGACTAACAGCGCGCGATC
>Ga0208246_1001258_pt1 | contig 14814 bp, 17 predicted proteins | sample RifOxyD2_FD_184039 | JGI IMG/M metagenome (GOLD analysis project Ga0208246, IMG submission 184039) | Soil microbial communities from Rifle, Colorado - Rifle Oxygen_injection D2 (SPAdes) | ecosystem: Environmental > Terrestrial > Deep subsurface > Rock core/Sediment | place: Rifle, Colorado... | reverse complement strand
AATAGAAATTCTTTAACTTTCTTTATGAAGACAAACTGCATCAGATTCATCAAAAAGAAAATAAAAAGAATTTTATAAAGTCTGAAAATAGAAATTCTTTAACTTTCTTTATGAAGACAAACTGCATCAGATTCATCAAAAAGAAAATAAAAAGAATTTTATAAAGTCTGAAAATAGAAATTCTTTAACTTTCTTTATGAAGACAAACTGCATAAGATTCATCAAAAAGAAAATAAAAAGAATTTTATAAAGTTTGAAAATAGAAATTCTTTAACTTTCTTTATGAAGACAAACTGCATCAGATTCATCAAAAAGAAAATAAAGTGAAAACATCTAAAAATTTATTCGAAAAAGTTTATAGTTATGAACATTGTTACCTTAAAGGTTGGTGAACAAATAAAATAGGAAGAAATTTAAATAAAGAAAACAAAGTATTAATATGAAAAAGAGGTTAATTGGTTGTAATAAACTAGAACAAATAAATTTAAATAAGGTATCAATTTAATAGGAATATGCAAGAAAATATAATTATTTTTGATGAAAGTTCTAAAAAATCTTTACTAAGGATAATGAATAAATCTGTGGATAGTCAGGGATTCATAGTTGAAAAAGAAAATCCTTCAGAAAGAGTCTTAACAAAAGATGGCGAAGAAATAAAATTAGAAGAGTTCGCAGGAGTAAGAAAGGGCTCGGAAGTTTTCATCAAAAACGATATGAATTCCATCTTAGAACTTGCAGAATCATTTTAAATAAAATGACATTAAAAGAGGTTATCAAAAAGATAATTTCTATTTTTCTTCCATCATCTGAGATAAAAAATAATGGTGATTATTCTTTATCTTTTTTATCAAATAATAAACTCGTAGAAGTAAAAAATATTACAAATAATTTTTATCAAGTTAATATAGACCCCTCAAAGATTAATGAAGAACAAGAAAAGGAATTAATAAAAGTTTATCCTGAAATAAGAGAGAATAATGGGCTATTATTAGAAAATAAAAGATATGGAATATTTAAGGAACATAGAGAAGAATGCATAAACACTCCAATCTTAAAATTTTTTAAAGGAAAATTAAAAAATGAAGATTATGAAGCATTAAGAATTTCAGTTTATATTAAAAAGAAATTTTCAGAAAATGAAGAGATAAAACCTTATTTAGATGACCTGCATATTAAATATGGGAAGAGAGGAAATAATATAAATAATCTTTACGGGGAGGGTTATTTTGATAGTTTCATAAAACTTTATTACTTATCATTAGAAGAAGAAGGAAGATTAAATGAATTTGATAAGTTTTTTGATAAGTTTGTAATGGAACAACCAATAACTTATTTTGTTAATCAAAATAAATCTCAAGAGAAAATGAATGAAGAATTATTGTTAAAGATTGAAAAAAATAAAAATTATGGAATAAAACGAATAAATATTCACGGAATTGGAAAGCTTAATGCAAATAAAATAAATGACTTCTCTGAAATTATAAAAATAAGGGAAGATGTAAAAATTCAATCTTTAATGATTGAAGAGACAAGAGCATATTTAATTTTGGAAATTATTTAATTTACTCATCTGTATCAACTCCAACCATTTATTCTCACTCTTTAAAGTTAAATTAGGAATAGCCAACTCATAAGGGCAACAATTTATACTTTGGTGTTTTCTTATGAAATTATAAAATATTGAGTAGCCTTTCATTATTGAATCTGCACTCTCAACACATCCATGAAAACTTCTAAAAGTTTTAGTCCGTTCTTTTATTAGGTTGTGCATTCTCTCAACAAATAAATTAAATCCGTCGCATTTTGAAGCACAAACAACATTATGATTCATATTATGCTTATGATTTTTATTATTATATCCTCAAGTTTTCTTAATTACTTTATTGTAAGCCTTCCATCCATCTATTGTAATTGTGGTTACATATCCTTCGGTTTTGGATTTAACTTTGTTCATAATTTCCAGAAGATTCTTTATGAGGGCATTCTTGTATAAGTTCTGATAACTGCCCAACGACTTTTGGGCGTGTTCTTTGAGAATTTTGATTAGCAAGATTAATTATTTGTGTTGTATCTTTTGGGAAAGTTTTGGCTTCTCCAGAAATCTCTTTTATTAGCTCAGCATTTTTTATTTTAAACATAATTTTTTTAATTAAACATAATTTTTTTAATAAAGTGAAAACATATAAAAATTTATTCGAAAAAGTTTATAGTTATGAAAATCTTTATAATGCTTATTTAAAAGCAAAAAGAGGAAAGGGAAACATAAAAGAAGTTCTTGAATTTACTTATAATTTGGAAAGTGAATTGCTTAATTTGCAATATGAATTAAAAAATCAGGTTTATAAAACAGGGAATTACAGGCATTTTATTATTTTTGAACCAAAAGAAAGAAAAATTTCAGCATTGCCTTTTAGGGATAGAGTTGTTCATCATGCTGTTTATTTTGTAATGGAGCCAATATTTGAAAAGAAATTTATTTATGATTCTTATGCTTGTAGAAAAAGGAAAGGAACTCATGCTGGCGTAAAGAAACTTCAAAAATTTATTAGAAAAATCAAGGATAATTCTTATGCTTTAAAGTGCGATATATCAAAATATTTTTTAAGTGTAGACCATGAAGTTTTGAAAAAAATAATAAGAAAGAAAATTGCCGATAAAAATTTTTTATGCCTTTTAAATAATATAATTGATAGTTCAGAAAAAGGAATCCCTATTGGCAATTTAACCTCGCAATTATTTGCAAATATTTATTTGAATGAATTGGATGAGTTTGTGAAATATGAATTAAAAATAAAATATTATCTTAGATACATGGATGATTTTGTGCTTTTGCATGAGTCAAAGCAATATCTTCATAGTTTAAGGGAGAAAATAAAGTTATTTTTATCCTCGATTAAGTTAGAATTTCATCCAAAAAAAGTAAGTATCTTTCCAATTAGGCTCGGAATTGATTTTTTAGGTTATAAGATTTTTAAGAATCATAAATCTGTTAGAAAAAGCACTGTTAAGAGATTTATCAAAAATGCAAAAACAAAAATTAAGATATATAATTCTAAGATTATTTATTTTGATAAATTAATGGAGTCTTTTAATTCTTGGGAGGCATATATGAATTATGGAAATAGTTATAAATTAAAAAATTCTTTATATTTAAGGGAGTTTAACAAAGTAATGTGAAAAAGTAAGTTTTTTTAAATAAAAAAATCTTAATAAATATAAAAGAGGAAAAATGAATAAAAAAGAGTTGTTGCATTTAATAAAAAAAGGGGAAGGGCAATATATTGAGTTTAAAGATAATTTTAATAAGGAGGCTATAGAAACTTTGATTGCTTTTGCAAATAGCAGTGGGGGAAGAATATTTTTAGGCGTTAATGATAAGGGAGAACTTAAAGGAATAAATATAAAAAAAGAAACAATTAAAAATTGGCTAAATGAGATTAAAACTAAAACAGAACCTTTTTTACTTCCGGATTTTGAATTGGTTGAGGTTAATAAAAAACAGATAGTAATTTTAGAGATTAAGGAATTTCCTCTTAAGCCAGTTTCATTTAAAGAAAGGGTTTTTGTTCGAAAGGGAAATTCAAATCAAAAATGTTCTTTATCTGAAATTTCAGAGATTTATTTGAAAACAAAAAGGAGTAGCTGGGATTTTTATTTAAATGAAGAATATTCTTTAGATGATTTAAATACAGAAAAAATTTTGAAGGTAATTAATTTAATTGAGAAGAATTTAGATAAGAAACTTGGGAATGTTGAGGAATTTTTAATTAAGTATGATTTGATTTCTAAGGATAAAACTCCTACTAATGCAGCTGTTTTGTTGTTCTCTAAAAAACTTTTAAGAGAAACAGATATTCAAATAGGTTTGTTTCAGGATGAGATTACAATTAAAAAAAATAAAATAATCAGAAATGATTTAATTAGCGAGGTTGAGGAGGTTATGGATTTTGTTAAAGCTTATATTTTAAAAGAATTTATTATTACTGGAAGCCCGTATCGTGAAGAAAGATGGCAGTATCCGCTTGATGCAATTAGGGAGTTAGTTATTAATGCAATTATTCATAGGGATTATCGAGGGGTTCATTCCCAATTTAAGATCTTTCCCGGAAAATTGGAATTTTGGAATAGTGGAAAAATTCCTTATGATCTGAGTATTGAGGATATCATGGAAGGGAAGAAAAAAAGTGAACCAAGAAATAAACTTGTTGCAGAGGTTTTTAGGGATGCTGGTTTAATTGAAAGATATGGAAGCGGGGTTAAGCGTGTAAGGGAAAAGTTAAAGGAGTATGGCTTAGTTGATTTGAAAATTAGCGAAATTCAATCCGGATTTAATATTGAGGTTTTTGCTGAAAAATTAAATGGCACATTAAATGGCACATTAAATGGCACATTAAATGGCACATTAAATGATTTGTTGAAAGAAATTGAAAAAAAATCCGGAATTCAGGCTAATGAATTAGCAATTAGTTTGAATCGACCTCTTGATACTATTAAGAAACAAATTAAGAAATTGGTGGATAAAAATTTAATTCAGAGGAAAGGAAGCAAAAAAACCGGGGGATATTTTGCGGAAAAGATAAATTCTTTAAATAATAGAGTAGAAGGAGTTTTAAAAGATGAATAGAAAATTATTAGTTTTGTTTTTTGCAATGTTTTTGTTAGAGGGGGTTTTTGGTTTAGTTGGTGCTATAAATTATACTGCTTCCTCTTCTTCTGAGGTTTATACGGGATTTAGTTGGGATAATTATAAGAATTATTCTATTTCATGGAATGAATATTTGGGTAATTTGTTTTATACATCAGGCTACGTCGGTATCGGCACAACAACCCCCCAACAAAAATTAGATGTTGTTGGAAATATTAATTCTACTGGTTTTATTAATGCAACTACAGATGTATGTATTCAGGGAGGGGCTTGTTTATCTACTGTTAGTGCGAGTGCGGGGGGGTGGACTAAAACAGGAACACAGGTTGCTTTAACTACTGCGACAGATAATGTGAGTATTGGTTCTACGGATTTTTTTGTGGATAATAGTAAGGGCTACGTCGGTATTGGGACTACGGGACCGAATGCAACATTAGAAGTATATGCAGGTGCAGATACTACACAAATTCTATGGGGAGAAGTCATAAGAAATGCGGGAAATAATGCCGTAACCGGTTATGGTTCAGGATTAAAATTAAAAATAAGTGGGGACAGTGTTGATGAAATACACAAATGGGCAGGGGTGGTTGCTGTGGCTGGAACCGTTTATGCCAACAGAGTGGATATGGCATTTTATAGTTCAAATAATGCTGTGGCTCCAACTGAATTGATGAGAATTAGAGGAGATGGCAACGTCGGAATCGGCACAACAGCACCTACGAAAAAGTTTGAAGTTAATGGTACTGCTGGGGCATTTAATGTTAATCCAGATAATGCAGGCGGTCCTTTACTTAATACTACTTCTGGAAATGTTACAATTACTTCTGCAGGTGGAAGTGTTATTATAAGATTGGGTTAATTATTTAAATTTGAATTGATTAAAGGCTTTATGAAAAAAGAAAGATTTTTATTGTATGATTTAGATAAAGAGAAAGTTAGTGTTGAAGTTTTTTTTAAAGATGAAAATATATGGTTGACTCAAAAGGCAATGTCAGATTTATTTAATGTTGGAATACCTGCAATAAACAAACATCTAAGCAATATCTTTGAAACAGGAGAATTAATCAAAAATTCAGTTATTTCCAAAATGGAAATAACTGCAAATGATGGTAAGAAATATTTAACAAATTTTTATAATCTTGATGCAATTATTTCTGTGGGGTACAGAGTGAATTCTCAAAAAGCAACTAAATTTAGAATTTGGGCGACAAAAAAATTAAAAGAATACATCTTGAAAGGGTTTGTTTTGAATGATGAACGACTAAAAAATGGAGAACATTTTGGAAAATCTTATTTTGATGAATTAATTGAAAGAATTAGGGACATTAGAACAAGTGAAAGAAATTTTTATCAAAAAATTACAGATATTTATTCAACCAGTGTAGATTATGATATAAATTCTCCTGAAACAATTTCTTTCTTTTCAGCAGTTCAAAATAAAATGCATTTTGGGATTCATGGGAAAACTGCTGCAGAAATTATTTATGAAAGAGTTGATTCTAATAAAGAAAATTTAGGAATTACTTGTATTAACCCAGATAAAATAAAACGCAAAGATATTTTTATTGCTAAAAATTATTTAAACCAAAAAGAGCTTAAAGAATTAAATTTAATTACAGATATGTATTTATCTTTTGCAGAATTACAAGCCAAAAATAAAAAATATATGTCCATGAAAGATTGGATAAAAAAACTGGATGATTTTCTAAGGCTAAATGAGAAGGATATTCTGAAAAATAAAGGAAATATTTCTAGCTCTTTGGCTAAACAAAAAGCTAGTGAAGAGTATGAGAAATTTAATTTTAGAAGGCTAAAAGAATATGAATCTGACTTTGACATTGAAACAAAAAAATTATTAAAAGATTACTCCTACGAAAAAGTTTGAAGTTATAGAGAATTGATTTTCTAAAAATCAATTCTCTAAGAAGACATTTGAACCAACGGAAATTGAGGAAAGCTATTTATTCAAATGTCTCTAATGGTACTGCCGGAGCATTTAATGTTGATCCAAATAATGCTGGAGGTCCTTTACTTAATACTACTTCTGGAAATGTTACAATTACTTCTGCTTACTCGCAACTTCGCACGAAACTATTTTTATGGATTAGGGTTTCTACCACGAAGTTGCTCGGTGGAAGTGTGATTATTAGGTTAGGTTAAGAGTTAAAATGAAAAAAGAAAATACAAAAAGAAAAAGTATTATAATCCCTAAAAGATTAAATATTTAAATGAAAAAAACAAATAATTATATGGCAAAAAAAGTAGGTATTTTAATTGGAGTTTTAATCTTTTTATTAATTTGTTCTATTGGTTATATTGCGTCTGAAAAATATTCAGAATGGAAGATTGCAAAAGATGTTTCATTATATCAGCAAGGTGCAACTTATGGATACCAACAGGCAATAATTGGTGTTGCCCAAGAAGCTTCTAAATGCCAGCAAGTTCCATTAGTTATTGGCAATCAAACAATGAATATTATTTGGGTTGATTGCTTGCAACAACAAACACAAGAGCAATAATCAGACACATAATTTTTATTTGAGTTATTAAGATAATTATTTAAATTAAAATTAATTTAATATTTTATGAAAACAAATAAACAAATTGAATTAATTAAAAAAAAAATAATGCCCATACTCAAGAAGAACAAAGTAGTAAGAGCAGGAATTTTTGGGTCTTATGCACGGGGTGAACAAAAAAAAAATAGCGATGTTGATATTTTAGTTGAAATAAAAAAAAGAATAAGTTTATTTGATTTTGCTGGAATAAAAATTGAATTAGAAGAAAAATTAGGGAAAAAAGTTGATTTAGTTGAATATAAAATTATAAAACCAAGAATTAGAGAAAATATTCTTAATAGTGAAGTGAGGATTATATGAAAAGAGATATGCTCTTATTTGTAGAAGATATTTTTGAAAGTATAATTAATATTGAAAATTTTTCTAAAAAAATTTCTGAGGAAAAATTTATGGGGGATGAGCTAAGAAAAAGTGCAATAATCAGACAAATTGAAATTATTGGAGAAGCTGTTAAAAATATTCCTGAATCATTCAGAAAAAAATATCCAAATATTGAATGGAAAAAAATTGCAGGAACAAGGGATATAATTATTCATGCATATTTTGGGGTTGATTATGAAAAAGTTTGGGAAGTTGTTAAAAAAGATATCCCTAAACTAAAAAAAGAAATTCAAGAGATAATAAAGAAAGAAAAATCTCTATAAAAAGTAAAAAGATTAAATATTTAAATGAAAAAAACAGATAATTATATGGCAAAAAAAATAGGCATTTTAATTGGAGTTTTAGTATTTTTATTAATCTGTTCTATTGGTTATATTGCTTCTGAAAAATATTCAGAATGGAAGATTGCAAAAGATGTTTCGTTATACCAACAAGGTGCGACTTATGGATACCAACAAGCAATAATTGGTGTTGCTCAGGAAGCTTCTAAATGCCAACAAGTTCCATTAGTTATTGGCAACCAAACAATGAATATTATTTGGGTTGATTGCTTGCAACAACAAGCACAAGAGCAATAATCAAACACATAATTTTTATTTAGCTATTAAGATAATTATTTAAATTAAAATTAATTTAATATTTTATGAAAACCAGTATTAAATCAATTAAGCAGAAGATAATTCCAATCTTAAAGAAAAATAAAGTTATCAAAGCAGGCATATTTGGGTCTTACGCACGGGGTGAACAAAAAAAAAATAGTGACATTGATATTCTTGTAAAGATAAGTAAACCAATGGGTTTTTCTTTTATGACTTTACAATTTGAACTTGAGAAAGAATTAAATCAAAAAGTTGATTTAATTACTTACAAATCTCTTCATCCACTTATCAAAAAGATAATTTTAAATGAGGAAATCAGGATATTATGAATAAAGACCCTTTGATATTTATCAAGCATATTTTAGAAAATATTGACATTATTGAAGAATTTTCAAAAAATAGTTCTAAACAGGAAATTTTTAAGGATAAACAAAAACAATATGCAATAATAAGAGCCATTGAAATAATCGGAGAAGCTGCAAAAAATCTCCCAAATTCTTTTACAAAAAAATATTCAGAGGTCAATTGGAAAGAGATAATTGGAACAAGAGACAAATTAATTCATCAATATTTCGGAATTGATTTAGATATTATCTGGTCAATAATAAAAAGAGATATACCTAAACTAAAAAAAGAAATTCAAGGAATAATAAAGAAAGAAAAGTCATAAATTTAGTTAATTTTCTCTTCTGTAAATATAATTAAAAGAGATTAAACCAAAAAGGTAATACAGAAATTTTTCCCCCTAATTTTTCCAATCTAAAATTTCTAATTCCCTTTTTGGACTCCCGCACAGCAAAGCTGTGTGAAATTAAACCAAAAAGGTAATAAAGAAATTTTTTTCCTAATTTTTCCAATCTAAAATTTCTAATTCCCTTTTTGGACTCCAGCACAGCAAAGCTGTGTGAAATTAAATCAAAAAGGTAATAAAGAAGTTTTTTTCCTAATTTTTCCAATCTAAAATTTCTAATTCCCTTTTTGGACTCCAGCACAGCAAAGCTGTGTGAAATTAAATCAAAAAGGTAATAAAGAAATTTTTTTCCTAATTTTTCCAAACTGAAATTTCTAATTCCCTTTTTGGACCCCCGCACAGCAAAGCTGTGTGAAATTAAACCAAAAAGGTAATAAACAAGTTTTTATTCATTATTTTATGAAAAAAAGAGAAGGGTTTTTGTTAATTGCATTTATATTAATCATATGCGGTTCATTAATCTCCTCTGAAATTAACAGCACAAATTATAAGGTTGTTACTCCAACAATTTCGAACGGTGGAGATAACATTTCGTCATCAAATTATATTGTTAATGCAATGGTAGGAATTATTTCTGGTATTACTGATTCTGCAAGTTATAAGAATATTGTGGGATTTTATTTAGGAGGGGATTCATCAGCTCCAACAATTACAATTAATACCCCTTTAAATACTTCTTATAAATCAATTATTGTATTTAACGTGACTGCTACAGATATAAGTGGAGTTGACACTTGTATTTATTCTTTAGATGGATCAACCAATAAATCAATGACAAACTTAACTTCAAGTCAATGGACTGCAACAAATTCATCAATGACCGAAGGAATTCATACAGTAATTTTCTACTGTAATGATACAGAGGGAATTATCGGGGATAAAAATGTAACATTCACCGTTGATATAACTCTTCCAAGTGTAACTATAAACACTCCTTTAAATATAACTTATGCTAATACTACGATTATATTTAATGTTACAGCTACAGATATAAACATAGTTAATGCTTGTGTTTATTCTTTAGATAATACTGCAAATAAATCTATGACGAATATTACCGCAAGTGAATGGAATGCAACAAATTCATCAATGACACAAGTTACACATAATGTAAAATTTTATTGTAATGATACTGCAGGAAATATTAATGGAAGTGAAAGTGTGACTTTCTTAGTTGATACTAGTATTCCACAAATTGAATTTGTCCCTCCAACACCGAATAATTTAGATTTATTCAATGAAAATTATACATATGTTAATGTTTCAACAAGTGATGCAAATAATCATTCAGCATTTGTTGACTGGAACAACAGTTTGGTTGGATGGTGGAGAATGGATGCATATAATTCTACAGGAATTTATGATAATTCAAGTTATGGAAACTTTGCAGTTTTTGATGGTGTAAGTGCTTCAAATATTACAACCGGAATTCGAGGGAAAGGAATAGAATTTGATGGAAGTAATGATTATGTATCAATTAATCCAACAGATAATTTAATTTTAAATCAAGGAGGAACAATTTCTTCGTGGATAAAAATTGCTAAACTAGGAAGCAGTTATAGCAATACTATATTTATGAAAGGTGATAGTGCAGGTTGGGCAGATTTACATATTGAATTATTTGAATTAACTGGAACAGACCAAATTTGCTTAAGCCTTTCAAATGGTTCAAGTTATTTGGGAGCTTCATGTCCAAAAAGTAGTACTTTATTAGAAAATACCTGGTATCATATTGCTGCAAGCTGGAACTCTACAACTAAATGTGTTTTTACAAATGGTTTACAAAGTGAATGTGTACAATCAACTATTATGCCAGAAAATACATTAACAAACACAGTTATTCAATTAGGAATGACTTATAATTCAAATTATCCATTTAATGGTTCAATTGATGATGTAATGATTTTCAACAGAGCTTTAAGTACACAAGAAATTCAAGCACTATATAATGCAGGAAGTTATAGGTTATATAATAATTTCACAAATCTAACAGATGGAGATTATACTTTCAAAGCTTATGCATATGATGAAGCTGGAAATATGAATTTTACTGAAACAAGAACAATCACCGTTGATACAATCGCCCCAAATGTTACAATTAATTTACCGCAAAATACAACATATATTAGTGCCACAACAATTTTTAATGCGACAGCAACAGATACAAATGGAGTCAGTGCGTGTGTTTATTCTTTAGATAATGCTTTGAATAAATCTATGATTAATACTTTTGGAAATGAATGGAATGCAACAAATTTGTCTATGACTGAAGGGATTCATATTGTAAAATTCTATTGCAATGATACAGCCGGAAATATTAATGGAAGTGAAAGTAGAATTTTTACTGTGAATTTACCTCCGACAATGGTAACAGTCAAAATTAATTCAACAACAAATACTTCAACAGAAAACATAAAAGGTTATTGCAATGCAACAGATGGCGATGGAGATGATTTAGCATACCAATATCAATGGTACAACGGCTCAACAGTTTATTTTAATGGAACTTTGTTTAAGGAAGGAACTATTTCTGCAGGATTGTTTCATGCTTGTGGTATTCGAGCAAATGACTCAAGAGTTTTATGTTGGGGAAGAGGAGATTGGGGAAATTTAGGTGATGGAGAAATAACAAATAATCTAAATCCAAATGTTACTACAGATATATCTCCTTATGCTAGTGTAAGTGCAGGACGGGCATATACTTGTGGCATTAGAGCTAATGATTCAAGAGTTCTTTGCTGGGGATATTGCGACTTGGGTTCATGTGGAGATGGAAACACTTCTGCACATAATGTCTTAAACCCAAATGTCACCACTGACATTTCAGCATATACAAATATAGATGCAGAACAATATCATACTTGCGGAATTAGAGCTAATGATTCTAGAGTTTTATGTTGGGGAAGAGGAGATTGGGGAAATTTAGGAGATGGGCAAACCACAAATAATCCTAATCCAAATATTACAACCGATTCATCTGCTTATTCAAGTATTAGTGCAGGGACTTATCATACTTGTGGAATTCGAACAAATGACTCAAGAGTCTTATGCTGGGGATATGGAAATGATGGAGAATTGGGAGATGGAAGTACTTCTGCACATAATGTAGGTAATCCAAATGTAACAACAGATACTTTATATTATAAAAGTATAAGTGCAGGGTCTCAATATACCTGCGGAATTCGAGCTAATGATTCAAGGGTATTATGTTGGGGATTAGGAAGTACCGGACAACTTGGAGATGGAAGTACTGGGTCTCATACTATTGGAAATCCAAATATAACAACTGATACTTCAGGATATAAAAAAGTTACAGCTCATTATACTCATACTTGCGGAATTAGAGCAAATGATTCTAGAGTACTTTGCTGGGGAGATTCGGTAAATGGAGCATTAGGAGATGGACAAACTACTACTGATAAAGGGAATCCAATATTAACAACAGATGCAAGTGCATATATTGAAATTGTATCCGGTCAATATTATACTTGTGGAATTAGAGCAAATGATTCTAGAGTTTTATGTTGGGGATATGGTGAATCAGGAGAACGTGGAGATGGGCAAATAACTGCAGATCAACCAAATCCAAAGGTTACTACAGACACATCTCCTTACGGTAGAGGTTTTTCTTCAGGCAATGAAACTTTAGTTTCTATTTTAGGAAATGCTTTTTTAAACATTGGAGAAACTTGGAGTTTTGGTTGCAGAGCGTATGACTTTACAGGTTATTCATCGTGGATGAATAGTTCGGGAATTACAGTCTTATCATCAAATGACGTTCCAAACGACCCTTCTCCAAATTTAGTTTCCGTAGATGGAACAAATAAAACATTATCAAACTTAAATTGTTCTGCAATAATTAGCGATCCTGATGGAGATACCTTAGATGTTAGTGTAAGATGGTACAAAAATGGCGGATTAAATCAAACTATTGATTATAATAATTCTTATGCAGATGGAACAACATTTTCTGCAATATTAGATGATGGCAATACAACTAAATTAGAAAATTGGACTTGCCAAATTAGATTGTATGACGGAGCACTTTATAGTGATTGGGGGGTATCAAGTAACTTAACAATTTTAAACACTTTACCAACAGTTAATTTAGTCTCCCCAAATAATTATAACACAACTACTAACAGAACTCCACAATTTAGCTGGAGTGGTCAGGATGATGATTCAGACAGTTTAACTTATGATTTAAACTTAACTTGTTATAGCACTTTAGGAGGAGGATGTATACAGTATGATAGGTATATCTCTGGAATTAGTGCGACAAGTTATATTATAACACAATATTTAGAAGCACTTTCAGATAATGATTATTATTATAATTGGTCTGTTAAAGCAAGCGATGATTCAGGTGTTACATACGGAAATTATGCTTTACCAAAAAGAAGGATTGATATTAATGCTGAATTAATAATTACTTTGATAAATGATACAGTTAGTTTTGGAACCTTGCAATTCCAAGGAACTGCTAATACTTCTACTAATAGCCCATGGCCATTCTTACTGCAAAACGATGGAAACTGTATGTTAAATATTAGCACTAATGCAACAAATTTATGGAATAGCATCGTAAACCCAAATAATTATTATCAATTCAAAGTAGATAATCAAACCGGTGAGAAGGGCAGTTTTAATTCTCAATTAAGTAATATTAGCTGGAGTCAAATGCCTGCAACAACAGGAATGATGATTGTACAATTAAATTGGAGTGATACAAATGATACAGCTGAAGTTGATATCTTAGTTGAAGTTCCTACTGATGAAGGATCAGGAGATAGAAGTTCAAATATTGTATTCACTGCTGAACTGGGAGAATAAACTTATAAACTATTAGAGGGTTAAGAAGGGAGGAAAAGTTTATAATATCTATTAGTATTAAAAAAGTACGATGAAATACCAAAAAAGTATGATGAAATTAATGGAAAGAATTATCCTCAGTAAAAAGGGAAAAAATATAGAATTTCTTATCGGAGAAGCTAAAACCGGCAGAAATTCCTCTTTTGAGGCTTTAAATTTTCTTGAGAAAATTGGACTTATAAAAATTGAAAATTTGGGAAATCAAAAAATCGTGAGCTTAGTGAAAGATAATTATTCCTTGCAATTTAAATATTATTTAGATTCAGTTGAATTTAAATCGTTAGACCCTTTTAAAAAACTTATTATTCATCTGTTTGTTTCTTCTTTATTTGATAATAAAAAGATTAATTCTGCATTACTTTTTGGAAGTGCTTTGAAAAATAAAAATTTTAATGATATTGATTTTTTACTCTTAGGAGATAAATTAAGCTTAGAGGATATTAAATCTTTGGAAGAGATAAAAAAAAGAATTGAAAGATTTTTTGGAGTTATTATAAACATACATAAGGATTCCTTTAATTTTGATAATTTATTTAATGGGATGGTCATTTATCAATCATCTTATGTTTTGGAATATAATAAATCTCAAAAACAATATTTTGAGTTTTTAGATTCTGCATTTGAGGCAATAGTCGGGAAGGACAAGAATTTGCTCTATAATTCTTTAATAAATTTAGCATATGTTTATTGTTTTTCAAAAGAATTCTTCCCTAAAACTAAAGTAGATGCATTGGAGTTTTTGAATCAAAAATATAAAATTAAAAATTTAGTTGAATTAAAAAAAACAGGAATTGAAATTGGAAAAGAAATATTTAGATGAATTTAAAATTGCTGAAGAATTTTTGCAGATATCAAAAAATAGCCTTGATTTAAGTTTAAGGACAAGTGCAAATAGATTATATTTTGCATTTGAAAAAGCAGTTATTTCTTATCTTTTATTTAATCAAAAAAAAGTTCCAAAAAATCATCAAAAGATTTGGGAATTAT
>Ga0208246_1001257_pt1 | contig 14820 bp, 17 predicted proteins | sample RifOxyD2_FD_184039 | JGI IMG/M metagenome (GOLD analysis project Ga0208246, IMG submission 184039) | Soil microbial communities from Rifle, Colorado - Rifle Oxygen_injection D2 (SPAdes) | ecosystem: Environmental > Terrestrial > Deep subsurface > Rock core/Sediment | place: Rifle, Colorado... | reverse complement strand
TCGCGACGCCTGGACAGTTGGCTATACTCCCTCGCTCGTCGCCGGCGTGTGGGTTGGCCGCAACGACGATAAAAAGATGAAAAGTACGATGGACGGTTCCAAGGCCGCGGCTCCGATTTGGCATCAGTTTATGTTGAAGGCTTTGGCCGGGAAAAAAATTGAGCGTTTTACAAAGCCGCAAATTACCGAAACCGGCAAACCGGTGATTGATGGCACGATAAAATATACGCGCTTGGTAAAGTTGGATAAAATCAGCGGCAAGCTGGCTACTCCGTATACCCCGCCGGAGATGATTCAAGAAGTTGAGTTCTCCGATTATCATTGCATTTTATATCATGTTGATCGCGCTGATCCGCTAGGCGCATCGCCGACAGATCCTGCCATAGATCCGCAGTTTGCGAATTGGGAGGCTGCGGTCAGCCAGTGGGCGATGAAGATGGCCACCGGCGGAGCGGTTTTAGGCGGCACAGCGACCGGAGCGGCGCAAATTTTTAAGGCCCCGCCTACGGAATTCGACGATGTGCATCTCCCTGGGGAGGCGCCGGAAGTGGAAATTATTTCGCCATTGCCGCTTGCGGTCATCAATTCGGCTTCACTATATATAGATGTTAAAGTTTCTGCCAAACGAAGTTTGGTTAAGGTAGAGTATTATATAGACGGGATGTTTCGCGAAAGCGCTGGCGGTCAGCCTTATTCCCGGGTATTGTTTTTTGGTTCCTTGCCTGACGGGCTTCACAAAATCAGCGTTAAAGCTTATGATGCTATTGGCAATGTTACCGTAAAAGAGGTGGACATTAGCATAGGGCGCGTTAGCGAAATTAATCCTCCGGATAGCGCGGCGAATAAACCGCAGGCCAGAATTATTTTTCCATCTGCAGGTGCGGAGATCGCGTCTGCCGCATTTCCGCTGTCGATTAAAGTTGAATTAACCAGCCCCCAGATGGTGCGGCAAGTGAATTTATATTATAATGATAAAAATGGCAATCCGATAATGATCGAAAGCCGTACCGCTGATCTTGAACCAGAAGTGTTTTTTTCTTGGCTCTCGGCGCCGGAGGCGGGAAGTTATTTATTATACACGATTTTGATTGATCAAAACGGCGACTCCAGCCGCGGCGAAATTAACGTGACGATTCAATAAATAAATTAATTAATAAGAAAAACTATGCTCTATTTAGCGGCTGACCATGCTGGGTTTCTTTTAAAGGAAAAAATCAAAAAGTATTTGGCTGAGCACCAAATAGCCTACGAAGACGTGGGGGCTTTAGAATATGATAAGGATGATGATTACCCGGATTATGGTTTGCGTGCGGCGCAAGCGGTGGCTCGCGATCCCTTGCACAACCGCGCGGTCTTGATTTGCGGTTCAGGCGCCGGTATGTGTATTGTAGCCAACAAAGTGAAGGGCGTTTATTGCTCGCAGGTCTGGCAACGCGATTTAGCGGCCAGTGCCCGGGAGCATAATCAAGTTAACGCCATTGCTTTTGGAGCGCGCTACATGAGCGAGGAAGAAGCGATTTTATCGCTCACGGAATTTTTGAAAACCGGTGAGATGATTGATGAGCGGCACACGCGGCGATTTAAGAAAATTCAAAAAATCGAGTCAACTCAATAACACTTGCGTTATGCGGGAAATTATTCCAGCCATTTTAGAAAAACAATTCATCGCGATTAAAGATAAAGTCGAACTTTTAGATCGCAATGTACCAGAGGTTAAATGGGTACAGTTGGATATTATGGACGGCCGGTTTGTGCCGAATACTACCTGGCACTTGCCGGCGGATTTGACTAAATTATCCACACGGCTTAAAGTGGAGGTTCATTTGATGGTGATGCATCCGGCGCTTTTGGTGACTGATTGGTTGGCCATTCCGCTGGTGCAGAGGTTTTTGATTCACCGCGAGTCGATGGTTGATGATGATCAACTCTGGCGCTTAATAGATCGGATTAAAAATCAGGGAGCAGAGGTGGGGTTGGTATTGAATCCGGGAACGCCTGTTTCGAGCATCAAAAACTATTTGGGAGCGCTTGACACGGTGCTTTTAATGGGAGTTAATCCTGGTTTTTCCGGCCAAAGTTTTGATTGGGAAATTTTACCTAAAATAAAAGAATTGCGCGTTTTAACCAGTTTGCCGCTGGCAGTCGATGGCGGCGTTAATTTGGAAACCGCACCGCGTATCTTAGCGGCTGGCGCGAGCCGCTTGTGCGTGGCGTCTTATCTTTGGGGTAGTCAAGGCTATCGGAGGGCAGTCATGAATTTACTGGAATTGGGGGGATAAACTTGGAGTATGCTAGAAGCGAAAACTAGGGTCGCAGTCGTTACCAGATATGCCGGTGGATTTTTCGGATTTTTTTTCTTTTTGGCGAGTCTGGCAGTGGGGGTGATTATTTTGGTCGGTGTATTTTTTTTATGGGGGAAAGCGTATATTGATTTTTTGCCGGTTAATAACGCCTTCGCCGGTTTTGTCGAGAAGCCAAATCAGATTTCCGAAGTTCCGTATCGCTTGGTAAAAATTAAATTTAGTACCTGGGAAAAACGGATTGAGCTCAGTAATTACAATTTACCCGGCGTCGATCTTTGGGAGAGTTCGCCTGGTTATCTGGCGGCCCTAGCCAGCGACGACCAAATCAATATTCTTCGGGAGCAGGGTTTGACGGTAGAAATTTTATCCTATCAATCGCGCGACGATCGGCAAAATCAGATTGGCAACGGTTTTTGCGGTTTTTCTACTTATCAAGCGTGTATTGAGGATGGCGACTGCAAAGTATCCGGTTGCGCTGGCCAAATTTGCCAGGGCCAAAGCGCGCCAGATTTACCGGTTTCTTGCGAGTGGCGGGCTTGCTACGATCGCGGTAGTCAAACGGTAACTTGCGGTTGCCGGGCAAATAAGTGCAGTTGGTATTAACTTTTATCCACACTTAGTCCATTTTTATTAAAACAATTGACTTATTTTCATGCATTGCTAGAATATAACAGTATATTCAAATTTATGCGAAAAATTTACTTAAAAAATATCGTATGGAAAGAAGGGAAATATTATGTTTCCCAATGTTTAAATGTGGACGTGTCTAGTTTTGGTAAAACAAAAAAGGAAGCCTTAACCAATCTAACAGAAGCTTTAGAATTATACTTTGAAGATGAAAAACGACCGCAAATAATGAGGATAGAACGGCCGGAAGTGCTACAATCCGCATTCTGTTATGCCTAAGTTATATTCATCACGACAAATTATTAAAGTCCTGACGCAACAGGGCTTTATTTATATTTTGCAGAAAGGCATGTTAAATTTAAAAAAAAAGGGTACTACTAAATTATTTTGCATTAAATTTGTGCATAGATTAATAACGCGCAACTTAGATATAACACTTCCTCAGTCAGTATTTTTGTAACGGAGTGTTACGTCTAAGAGCAACTAATTTTATGGGAGCAGAAACGTCAAAATTTATGTTTGATGAGCGAGAGGGAGTGAATAAAGAAACCGCGTTTGATGGAACCATTTCGCTAGATAATCAAAATGCAACAGAACAAAATAGCCAAGAATTAGAAGATTTGAATTCGGCTATTGAATTTCTTTTAAAAAATGAACGCGGCACCCATACTTTATTGGAAAAAGAAAAAATATTAAACAGAGAAGAAACAATCAATAAAATATCGTCTGAAAGGGAAGGCTGGGACAAATTATTCGAACTATTGGATTTAAAAGACTTAGACATTAAGGAAATTGAAAACGGAAAATTTGAACTTAAATCCTCGGGATTAGGAAAACTATCTCCGCCCCCAGATGGTTATGGTTATAAAGGAGGCATGGCTCGCGCGATATTATTAAGAACTCTTAAAATTGATCCTACTTCCGAACCGCGCGATATTGATTTAGTAAAAATAAAAAAAACAGGACAGGAGAAGGATGTCAAGTTAGACCCAAAATTTATGTCCAGCGATGGTCATGGTATTGAAGATTTAAAGGATGACTATTTTAACACAAGGGACTTCACTATTAACGAAGCAATGATAGTCGGTGATAAAATTCAGCTAACTAAACAATGTTTATTAGATACTGTTAGGCGGATTGTGCGTTTTACAGATTTTGAAAAAAAAGAATTACATGATAATCCCCAAACTATCGGCGACGACGACAAACCTTTTGTAAGCAACAAACTTATAGCCAAAGCAGTTCGATTAGTAGCAGAAGAATTTGTACGAGGCCGTCAAATGGAAATTGCTGAAAATAGGGTTTATGAATATACTAGCGCCGACAATTTTTTTATCGCCCTACATCTTGACCATGCTTTAGAGCGAGGCATAAGCGTTGCTAGGGCCTACATTGATGGTCTTAGAGAAAAAGGAATTATTGAAAGCCACATACAAACACCATCTGATTTTATAAAAAATTACTACGAAAATATAGACGGTGACGGCTCTTTTATATTTAGGTTTGCGCCAGCCGAACAATTAGAAAAAGAGGAAAATTTTTTTAATGATTTAGCTATTGAGCAAGAAGAACAAGCTCAAAAAGACGAAAAATATAAATACCTCAATAAATATGGGCATTTAGAGAAGAAATAAAGAAAGCATAGTTAAAAGTTTACAATTCGGGGGCTCAATTCAGCTCAATTCGTCGGCCAGAGACTTGACAGAGTTTTTATTTCTGCGTATAATGACTTTTACCATTTCTTTCGCATATATATCTATGCCTAAAATCAAAATAAGTTTTTATAAAACGGGCGGTTAAAGACACGAGCATTTTTTTACATGTTGTCAGCCGCTAGCAGAGCGGCTTTTTTAGTAAAATTGATTCATTGTTTCATTGTTTCCTGGCGAGCTAAAGCAAGCGGCCAGGAAATAATCAAGCCATGAATCACTGGCGCGTTCTTTGAAAATTAAAGAAAATAAGTGAGGTAAGTTGTATGCGTCGACAAAACGACGCGCCGAAATAAAATTATAATCTAGGATTCTTGCGATATGCTCTGCATATTTAAGCAAGGGTATACGGTGGATGCCTCGACTTAGAAAGCCGAAGAAGGACGTAGCAGCCTGCGAAAAGCCTCGGGGAGGTGGCAAGCAACCTTTGATCCGTGGATGTCCGAATGGGGAAACCTATCGTTCATGAATAATGAGCGATGTCCATTGCCTAGCAATGGATGGGAACCTGGGGAATTGAAACATCTTAGTACCCAGAGGAAAAGAAATCGAATGAGATTCCCTTAGTAGTGGCGAACGAACGGGGAACAGTCCAAATTTCGAAGATGTGATTATTTGGTGACCCTTCACCTTTTTTTACACGGTTAGCCAGCCGTGCCGGAAAGGGTGAGGGGAAGCTAAATAAGAAACAGGTGCAAGCCTAATGCATCTTTGGAACGTAATGAGGGAGTAACGTCTTTTTCTTGCATTAAAAAGAGTAAGGTCAAAGAGATTTAGTGACTGGAAATTGACCCCGCACTATTTATAGTACGGGGGCAGTGACCAGGAACTTAGTCTTGATGTTTAGTAAAATCCCGTGGAAAAGGGAGCCATAGAAGGTGACAGCCCTGTATGCAAAAAACATCTAGCCTTATCGTTATTTTTCTCGAGTAACATGGGACCCGTGAAATCCTGTGTGAAGGTATCCTGACTATAGGATAAGACTAAATACTTTCTAAGATCGATAGTGAACCAGTACCGTGAGGGAAAGGTTAAAAGCACCCCGGAAGGGGAATGAAATAGTATCTGAAACCGTATACCTACAATAACTCGGAGCCCAATTTATGCCCGCAAGGGCGTAAACGGGTGACGGGGTTCCTATTGAAGAATGAGCCAACGAGTTTACTCATTATGTATGGTTAAGTCCGACAGGACGGAGCCGTAGCGAAAGCGAGTCTTAACCGGCGTTGACTTATGGTATTCCATAAGACTAAATATAATGAGTGAGACCCGAAACCGGGTGATCTAGCCATGGCCAGGGTGAGTCCCGGGTAAAACCGGGAGGAGGCCCGAACACACCAGCCGTGCAACACTGGGTGATGAGCTGTGGCTAGCGGAGAAATTCCAATCGAACTCGGCGATAGCTGGTTCTCCCCGAAACAGTTTTAGGACTGGCCTGAAAATTAAATCCGTGGGGTAGAGCACTGGATAGAAGAGGGTGGCGCAAGCCTACCTCCTCTAAACAAACTCCGAATACGCGGACTGCCCTGACTTCGGTCAGGTAACAAATTTTCAGAGTTAGACTATGGGGGCTAAGCTCCATCAGTCAAAAGGGAAACAGCCCAGATCTTAATCTAAGGTCCCTAAATGTGCATTAAGTGTCAAAGGAAGTGAGGCGACTGCGACAACCAGGAGGTTGGCTTAGAAGCAGCCATCCTTTAAAGAAAGCGTAATAGCTCACTGGTCAAGTTTCTTTGCGCCGAAAATTTATCGGGGCTAAATGCACTACCGAAGATAAGGGTTCCGACGTTTACGTCAGAGCGGTAGGGGAGCGTTCTCTATTTAGTGAAGGAGAAGACGTGAGTCTCTCTGGAAGATAGAGAAGTGAGAATGTTGGCATAAGTAGCAAAAAGTCTGATGAAAAATCAGACCACCGAAAACTCAAGGTTTCCTGGGCCACGATGATCGACCCAGGGTTAGGCGACCCTAACCTCGCGCCTTCTCGAACACAGAGTGTTGATAATCAAGCTGAGAATCAATCTGTGCTGGAGAAGGTGCGGGGGATGGATTGCAGGTTAATAATCCTGCCCTTACTTATTTGTTGTTTATTTCTGCGCATCTTTGGCGGTTTAAGCGTATTCTGGTTATATACGTGGCTGGCGTTAGTCGGCCCGAGGTGAAGTCTTCGGATGGAACCAAGTTAAGTTGCCGGGGTGCCTAGAAAAGGAAATAAACGTTAACGAATAAGTAATCCGTACCGCAAACCAACACAGGTGAGTGGGGTGAGAATCCTAAGGTGTACGAGACAACCTCGGTTTAGGAACTCGGCAATTCAGCGGCCGTAACTTAGGAATAAGGCCTGTCCGATTTATATCGGACCGCAGCAAAAGATTCCAGGCGACTGTTTAACAAAAACACAGGTCCCTGCTAAACCGCAAGGTGAAGTATAGGGGCTGACCCCTGGCCAGTGTCCGAAGGTCAAGAGGATGGGTGATCCCTTCAATGCAAATTGAAGGATGAGCCTTGAATCCAAGCCCGGATGAACGCCGGCGGTAACTATAACCGTCCTAAGGTAGCGAAATTCCTTGTCAGGTAAGTTCTGACCCGCACGAATGGGGTAACGGTCTGGAAACTCTCTCAACCGAGGACTCGGCGAAATTTCACAAGTCGTGAAGATGCGACTTACCCGCGGCAAGACGAAAAGACCCCGTGAAGCTTTACTACAGCTTGGTATTGAGATACGGGTCATTCTGTTTAGAATAGGTGGGAGACTTTGATTCCCCGACGCCAGTTGGGGAGGAGTCGCAATATGAAATACCACCCTGAGTGTTCTGTGTTTCTAACCCCGTCATTTGACGGGGGACAGTGTTAGGTGGGTAGTTTATCTGGGGCGGATGCCTCCTAAAAGGTAACGGAGGCGCTTAAAGGTTGGCTTGGTCCGGATGGAAATCGGACCTAAAGTGTAAAGGCATAAGCCAGCTTTACTGCAAGAGGGACAACTCGAGCAGTCGCGAAAGCGGAACTTAATGAACCGACCACTCTACATAGGAAGGTGGAAGATCAACGGATAAAAGCTACTCCGGGGATAACAGGCTGATCTCCCCCAAGAGTCCACATCGACGGGGAGGTTTGGCACCTCGATGTCGGCTCGTCGCATCCTGGGGCTGGAGAAGGTCCCAAGGGTTTGGCTGTTCGCCAATTAAAGCGGCACGCGAGCTGGGTTCAGAACGTCGTAAGACAGTTCGGTCTCCTATCTGCCGTGGGCGCATTGAGATTTGAGGAGGCTCTTCCCTAGTACGAGAGGACCGGGAAGGACAAACCTCTAGTGTACCAGTTGTTCCACCAGGGGCATTGCTGGGTAGCTACGTTTGGTTAGGATAAGCGCTGAAAGCATCTAAGTGCGAAGCCGTCTCCAAGATAAGATCTCTTAAGGTCCCGAGAGACTATCGGGTTGATAGGCTCCAAGTGGAAGTCCGGCAACGGATTAAGCTGTAGGAGTACTAATCACCTCAAATATGCATCATGTCGCGAGAATTTTAGGTTATAATTAACGCAATTTACCTCACAAAATGATTTCTTCAGTTCAGGATTTCCGGTGCTTCTAGCGAAGGGGAAACACTTCTTCCCATCCCGAACAGAGCAGTTAAGCCCTTCAGCGCCGATGATACCTCTTTTCAAGGGGGAAAGTAGGCCAGTGCCGGAAATTTTGAACTGAAGAGGGAGTCCATAATTTTTCATTTTTATTTTTTAGTTTTTAATTTTGCAACTTATGCCAATTATTAAATCTGCTTTTAAGCATTTAAAACAAACACGCAAGAAGACGGTGGTGAATGTTAAGGTTAAGCGTGAATTAAAGGATTTTGTCAAAAATGTTCGCAAAGCCGCCGAAGCGAAAGACAAAACCAAACTCCATGATTTTGCGGGCAAGATCCAAAAGATTGTTGATAAAGCGGCCAAGAAAAAAATCATCAAGCAAAATACGGCCGCGCGTTATAAATCTCGTCTGACGACTTTAGCCAACCGCGTTTTAAGCGCCTAAAAATCTCCCCTGAGTACTCGGGGGAGTTTTTGTTTTTAAAGATTGCGTTTTTATTTTTTTGCGTGTAAAATATATACGGTAAGAGCGTTTAAAAAAATGTTTAATTTTTAATTTTATGAGCATTGCCATCTCCAAATCAGCCGTACCTTCGCCGGTTCCTCAAACAGGTAAAAATATTTTAGTTTCCGGTTCTCTGGCTTATGATCGGATTATGAATTTTCCCGGTAATTTTAAGGATCATATAATGCCGGACAAAATTCATATTTTAAATCTCTCTTTTCAGGTGGAGACGGTCGAGGAAGAGTTTGGCGGCACCGCCGGCAATATTGCCTACAGTCTTAAGCTTTTAGGCGCGGAGCCGAAAATTATCTCAGCCGCCGGAAATGATTTTGACGCTTACAAGAAACATTTACTAAGTAATGGCATTGATATCTCTTACATAAACGTCGTCCCAGATAAGAAGACCGCCTTTGTCAGCGTGATTACTGATCTTGATGATAATCAAATCGGGGCTTTTTATGCCGGTGCTCTGGACTATGCAGTCGTGAGCCGTGACTTGCCCCAAGGATCAGGGTTGGCGGTGATTAGCGCCGAGTCCAAAGACGCGATGATTAAGCGAGTTGAGCTTTACAAAGAACTTAAATTGCCTTTTATTTTTGATCCGGCACAGCAAATAATTAAATTTTCCGGTGCCGAATTGGTTAGTTGTATCCAAGGGGCAAAAATGTTGATTGGCAATGATTATGAATTTGCTCTAATTTTGCGCAAGTCAGCTTTGAGTTTATCCGATATTCTGGGAATGGTGGAAATATTGGTGGTTACTTACGGTGAGCGCGGTTCTCGCATCTACACGCGCGATGGCCAAGTCAAAATCGAAGCTGTTAAGCCCGTTAAAGTAGTCGATCCGACCGGCGCTGGGGACGCTTACCGAGCTGGTTTTGCCGCTGGGTTGGTAGAAGGGATGAGTCTTACTGATTGCGGCAAACTGGGTTCCTGGGTGGCGGCGAAAGCAGTAGAATGTTACGGCGCTCAAAAACATCAATTCAAGCGCGAAGATTATTTTAATCCAGCTCCGGCCAGTGCGAGTCAACCGGCAGCTGACGAGACATTAAGTTAAACTTTAAATCCATAGGAGGGAATCAATACTTTTATGAAATTTGACATCAAAGATTTAGGACTAGCCGGTCTTGGGCGGCAGCGCAGTTTATGGGCCCAGCGGGAGATGCCGGTATTAGGTTTAATTAGTCAGCGTTTCCTGCGGGAAAAGCCGTTAGACGGAATTAAATTAGCTGCCTGTTTGCACGTTACAACCGAAACCGCCAATTTAATGGTGACTTTAAAAGCTGGCGGCGCTGATGTAGTTTTATGCGCCTCCAATCCGTTGTCTACGCAAGACGATGTAGCGGCTTTTTTAGTTAAGGAACACGGAATTCCGGTTTTTGCTATTCACGGAGAAAACAAAAAAAGTTATTACAGCCACATTCAATCCGTTTTGGCCGAGAAGCCGAACATTACCATGGATGATGGCGCGGATTTGGTCAGCGCTTTGCACAGTACGCATAAAACTTTGCCGATTTTGGGCTCAACCGAAGAAACGACAACTGGTGTTATCCGCTTGCGGGCGCTGGCCGCGCAAAACAAGTTGCGTTTTCCGGTGATCGCCGTTAACGACGCTTTGACCAAGCACATGTTTGATAATCGCTATGGCACTGGCCAGAGCACGATTGATGGAATTATTCGGGCGACAAATGTTTTATTGGCATCAAAAGTGATGGTGATTGCCGGTTATGGCTGGTGCGGCCGGGGCGTGGCGATGCGCGCGCGCGGACTTGGTGCGCGAGTAATAGTTACTGAGATTGATTCGATTAAAGCCATTGAGGCGGTGATGGACGGTTTCGAGGTTATGCCGATGACTGGGGCGGCGAAAATTGGCGATGTATTTGTTACTTTAACCGGCGATATTAACGTGATTGACGGGCATCATTTTAAATTAATGAAAGACGGCGCGATTGTTTGCAACTCCGGGCACTTTAACGTGGAATTAAATCTAGGCGCGTTAAAGATGATGGCCTCAAGCGTCAAAACCGTTAAACTTAACGTCGAAGAATATCAGCTAAAAAACGGCCGGCGCATTTACGTTTTAGCCGAAGGTCGCTTAGTCAACCTGGCCTGCGCTGAAGGCCATCCAGCAGCGGTGATGGATATGAGTTTTTGCGGCCAGGCGCTGGCGGCTGAGTATGTGGCTAAAAATCATGATAAATTAAAGCCACAAGTTTACGCCTTGCCGGAGAAACTTGACCAAGAAATAGCCCGGTTAAAGTTGCGGGCTTTAAATATCAAAATCGATTCTTTAACTACTGAGCAGAAGAAATATCTGTCGAGCTGGGAAGAGGGAACATAGGAAAATAATTTTCAATTTTCAAAGTTTCATATTCAAATTTTGATCAAGTTCGGTTATTCCCGGGCTTGATTTTTTTATTCTTCAATACTTGTAAATTTTCTTCTATACTTTTGAGAAATCTTGCTGTATCAATCCCGTCAATGAAACAAATATAAACTTTTGATAATCTTGTATTTTGTAAAATATGATCTTGTAGGGCTTCTCTTATATTTGGGCTAATTTTATTAGTGTGTTGCACAATAAAACATTCTGCGGCGTTGTTTTTTGCAAGTTTGAGCAATTGGTCACCTTTTGAACCCGCCTGATTTAGGGTCAATTCTCCTTTTTGTCCCCTTCCTTTAAACATGAATACCGTTGCAAGACGTTTATTTTTATAGGTTACTCGGTCTGAAAATAAATCTCTTGTTTCTGCGCCCCCGTCTAATTCTTTATAAGGTTCTTCTAATTTTTTTAAAAAGGCATTTTCAACGTCATCCTCTAAAAAACTGTCATTTGAAAAATCTGCAACTTCTACAGGTTTAATTTTTTTGATTTCTTTGAAATTGTCAAAATCATCTAGAGTTAAAAGAACAACTTTCTTGTTTTGTTTAGATTCAATATTTTTTGCAAAACCTATTAACTTTGCTTTATGATCTCGCATAAAATTTAAGATAGTGTTTAAATCTTGGTCGAAATTGAGCCGCATAAATGCCGAACCGGGATAATTAATAAAGTCTTCCAGTTCCAATAATAATTCATTATTTACTAAAATTACTTGGCATTTTTCGTACCACACATTTCGTTGATCTTGGATTTTTTCAATTACTTGTTGTTTTTTTGAGTTGTCATTTTTTATTAAGGCATTTGCATTAATAATGGTGTCAATTATTTTGTCGCTTTCTGAAATTATTTCTAAAATTTGATTTGTTATAGATTGGTAAGCCATGGTATTTATTTACATAGGTAGTTTGTTACAACCTTTTTGAGTTATGGGTAAAAAATGATTGTTATAATCTAGTTGTTTAGATCTGCCATTAGATCCTCGACATTATCAAATGGCCCGGCAGCTTTACCAGCTTTAACTTCCGCAAGAGCTTCTTGCAACATTTTTTCTCCGGTTTCGGACAATTCCACATAGTCTTCCTCGTCAGTTAATTTTTGTGGTTTGATGTAAATGCGTTTAGTCATTATTGATAATGCGAATTGATATCGATTATTTCGATTGTTTGCTACTAATATGTGTGGAGCGAGACAGCCCTTTTTCGAGACTAGTTAAGAACTTTTTATTATAAACCCGGCTGTCTTTGAAAGCCTGCATGATTTTTTTTGGATTTTTGATCGGCGGTCGTTGGAACTTGAGTGGTTGGGAGAGCTCAGACGGCTGGATCAACGCCCGGATTAATGCCCGGAAAAATTCGCTCCGGTTGGCAAAACCCCACTTGTCAACCAATTCGTTGATAACAGTATATTGTTCTTTGGTTAAGCTAATATTAAGTGTTTGCATAAATAAATTGATTATATTTCTACAGTCCTATATTAGCAAACTTTGGCAATGCTTGTCAAGAAAAGAAAAAGCGCGCTGAAAACCTCCTTTCGGTTAAGCGCGCTTATTTGGTTTCTATAACAATTTCTATTATACGAGTGGGTTTGGAAGTTGAAACACTACCGACGAACGCATCATTAATGAGTACGGAGCAATTTCGGCATTTAGCGCTTTTTCTATCTTTTCCACTGAGATAGATTCGACTAAGAAAGCTGCCATGTTGATTAAAAATAGAGCAATATACCATTCGTCAGATTCGTCGGATTTTTTCTTTTTTGTTTTGCCTGCAAAAATTTGTTTTTTAGCAGCTATTATTTTCTGATCAACAATGGCCAGTACTTTAATGTCTTGTTGAGTTCGTATAAGTTGCGTCAGCAACTTGCGCCTTTTATCCCAGTCTACTGTTATCAAATTGATGATACAGAGGTCAAGCTCAAACGTCAGATCTTGTATTATTGTCTGGTCTAGCGTAATAATTTGATATTCCGCACATGGAATTTCTAAATTTTCTCCAATAACTCCAATTTTTTTCATTTTTTCTCCTTTTAACTTATTCAATTATCAATCGTAAATCCTTATGTCCTGCCCGTAGCACGACGGCCAGTTTGGATAATATGTCAGACGACTCGAGATCAGAATACTCGAGGTTGTTTTTAACAACTTTTACGTTTTGTGTTTGCGCCGGATCATTTTTGCTTGGTATACCCAAGTAATAAAGATTATTTTCTTTATCAAAACGTAAACCGCCATAAAGTATCCCATCTTTTACCGGAATAATGGCAATTATTTTGCCAAATTCCAGCCCTTCGACACTATCCATAACCACAACCCTTTTCCCATTAAGTTTTTTTGCGAGGTAAGCGAGGTGTTTACTGTCCGGACTAAAAGCTAAGGATCCAATATTGTCATAAATTGCGCCGGCGATTCCATTCATTACAGCCACTTTCCACCAGAGTTTATTACAATTTTCTTTGAATGGGCAGCTGTTGTTGGGATTAAAACCGTCGCATCCATAGTAACTTTGGTAATCCCAAATATCTACACACGTCTTTCCATCTGGGCTAATCATTATTATTGCCTCCTTTTTTCAACGAGCGTTTAATGTAACCTGGTTACAGGAAACAACCAGGTTACAACTGAATTGCGTTTACCCCAATGGTAAACAATAAACTATATCAACTTTGTCGATTTAATCAATAATTCCGACTGAATATAAAAATAAGCTTGACTTTTTAGCTAAAACAAGCTATATTTGTCGTATCAAAAAGTCGTCGGAAAGAGCGACAAAAATGAAAATCCGAATACCAAAATCCGAAATCCGAAATAAATTCAAATATCAAATGTTCAAAGCTCAAATTTTTAGTTTTGTGCATTTGGTCATTATGATTTTTTTCGAATTTCGTGCTTCGGATTTCGAAATTATTATTGAATGAATCCCCGCTCTGCCCTCCAACAATTCGGCCTAACCGACAAAGAAGCCAGAGTATATCTGGCGACTTTGGAATTGGGGAGCGCGTCGGTCGCCAAAATTGCCGACAAAGCCGGCCTGCCTCGGCCGACTTGTTATGATATTTTAGCGTCACTTATCAGGCAAGGCATTGCCGCCAGTTTTCGCAAAAAGCAAATCCGTTATTTTAGCGTTGATGATCCCAAGCGCGTCATCACCATAGCCGAGGAACGAGTCAAAAGCTTACAGGAAGTATTGCCCCAGCTCGAAGCAGTCTATGGGTTGGCCCGTGAACGGCCGACAGTGCGGTTTTATCAAGGCAAACCCGGAATGAAACAGATTTTCGAAGAAATTTTAGCTGATCGGGCGGAAGTTTTAGCTTTCAGCTCGGCTGACGATTTGCTAAACTGCCTCGGCGAGTATTGGACCAAATTCGTGCAACGCCGGATTAAATTAAAAATTCCAGTCAGAACTATTCTGCGCGATACGCCTCAGGCGCGCGAGCGGCAACGGTTGGGCCAGACAGAACTGCGGGTGGTAAAATTAATACCGCCTCATTTTGCGCATCAAGGGGCAATTTTTATTTTCGGTAATAAAATTTCGTTTTTTTCTTTTAGTAAAGATTACCTGGCAGTAGTGGTTGCCAGCCCGGAAATCACGGCCATTTTGCGTTCGGCCTGGGAATTTATCTGGGAGCAGGCCAGCTAAGAGGGTTATCTGGCAATTACTGCTTGGGTACTTTTGTTCTATGCCCAACGATAATATTAGTCACATCATCAAAACGGCGCGGACC
>Ga0208246_1001253_pt1 | contig 14881 bp, 23 predicted proteins | sample RifOxyD2_FD_184039 | JGI IMG/M metagenome (GOLD analysis project Ga0208246, IMG submission 184039) | Soil microbial communities from Rifle, Colorado - Rifle Oxygen_injection D2 (SPAdes) | ecosystem: Environmental > Terrestrial > Deep subsurface > Rock core/Sediment | place: Rifle, Colorado... | reverse complement strand
ATCAAACACCTCGTGCCCGGCTTGGCGCAGTTTTTCGGCCAGCAACCGCACCCCGAATTCCTGTGCCCAGCTGGCGGCAATGTAGATTTTAAGGGTTTTCATACTTGCTCCTTGATGGTGGGATTGTACCAAGCTGGTTCAGCCAGACCTGACCCGCCCTTGATTTTCAAAATCGCCTCGAGCAGCCCGCCGCTTTGCTTGATACCAAATCCCTGGAACACCTCATCGCTGAGTGGACTTTGGGCTAAGAAAATCATCACCAACAGCCCCTGAAACAAGTTGGTGACAAAATCCGATGTGATTTGTACGTAAAAATGCTCTGAGATTGCCTCTTCCACGTTTTCCCCGTGGGATTCATGCACGGAATCTTCTGACAACCCCAGGCCCAGAGCAAGATTCAGTACGTTGTAGGCATCCATCGGGTTAAATTCAATCTGGCTTGTTGTTCTGCGGTTCATGCTTGCTCCGTGAGTTTGGGTTCGGATTTCTGTTCGGGCATGGCTTTTTTGCCGCAGAAGGGGCAGTAGCTGATCATGATTTTTTTTCTTGATTGGGAGCTTGTTTTCCTTGACCGTCAGCAACATCGTATGGGTCAAAACGAGTTCCATGGAATCCTTGGTAACAATGAAGGATTTGCCTTCAAATTCCACTTTTTCCAGGGTCTTCTTTTGTTCTTTCATCAATTGCCGCACGCCGCCGTTTTCGTCGTTCAGCATCTTGTCTTCCAGTTTTTTGATGCAGTCGCATTCCATGATTCTCCTAAGGTTTGGGGTCGCGATAGTTTTTGGTGTCGAATTTGGGCGGCAGGTTCCGCCCAGTGCGCCGGGGGCGCAGGGCCCGCTGCCCGCGCAGGGCTTTAAGGCCGCCCTTGGCGGGACCAAAGAGCATTCGCAAAGCGAATGCGAGGCCCACGATGATGGTCAGCGCGACCATGATCAGAAATGAGGCAATACTAGATGCCATGGGGGCCTCGGGGGAGTTGGGTTAGCCAAGCATTCAATGCAGCCTCGCTGGCAAATTTTTTGGTTTCGTGGCTCGGCAGGCCGGGCAGGTTGGCCCAGCATTCCACCACAATGCAGCTCGGCGAAAAAATCCGAACAAACAATTCCAGGTTTTTGTCGCTGGCAGTGAGCTGCCTAAATTTGCGCCCCTCACGCATGGCCAGGTGCGGATATTGAGGGGTTTTGGCCAGATGCAGGTTGCACAACGTTAAGCTGATCCGTTCGCCCAGGGCCAAGCGGGCGCTTTTGTGCAGCGCCAATTGGTTCATGCCGTCTCCTGGCTGGCAGGTGCGACCAAACCCTGGCGGCGGTCAAAATCGGCTGCAAACCGGGTTAGGTTGCGGATCACTACTTCTTCGGGCCAGCCCATATGCAGGCTCAGGCTGAGGCCGTCCAGCAGCCCGGCAAGTTCGCCCCACTCAAAGTGGCGGCAGGCAGCAGCCATGGTATCTAGTTTTTGGTACAATTCGCGGCGCAAATCGGGGGTCATGGTTGCTCCTTGTTCAGGTGGATGTTGCAGTCGGGCGCGGCGGCAAAGGCAGCGGCTTCCGTTGTCATTTGGACAATCCGGCGGTTCATCGCCTCGGCGGTGTGGGGTTGGTTATCACGCACCGCCTTGGCCAACACGCAGTAGCCGATGCCGATATTTTCCAACTTCAACGCGAGTTCTTCGCGGCGCAAATTGTGGTTGTGGGCAAACGGGTGGCTCATGTGGTCTCCTTGGGTTCTGGCCGTAGCCAGGGTTGAGTAGGCTGCTGGCCCATTTGGGCCTTGGTCATAAATTTTCCATTGGGCCCCCTGGGCGGCAGGGGGCGATATTCGACGGGAGGATCACCGGGGTTTGCCGGGGTGCCATCCGTTGGTGTTGCCATTGGTTGGTTTTGCGGTTCGGGCCTGACAGGGTGGGTCTGCACAGCGAACCCGGCCAGACTGACCAGCACCAACCCCAACACAAGGCGGCTGCTAATAATCACTGCCCAATCCCAAAGGCCCCGCGTGGGTTTTTGGGTCTGGTTGGCACTGACCTGGATGATCTGGCTGCGCAGGGCGGCTAATTCCTCACTGCGGCGGGCGAGGTTGGTTTTTTGGCCCTGGGCGGCAAATGCCTGGGCCTCGGCCACAGCTTGGGCGCTTAACTCCTCCAACCGGGTTAGGTGCCCCGTTTCCACTCCCTGGGCGGCCACGGGCTGGGCCAGGTGCAGGCCAGCGGCTAGGCTCTCGACCACAAACAAAGCAAAAATCAGCACCCAGGCCAAGGCGCGGCGGGTTTGCCAGCGCCCCAAAACCAAAATGGATGCCGGGAACAACCCGGCCACCACGTAGCCCAGCCAATAGGGATGGTAGATCCCAGCAAAATATCCACCGGAATCATAGGCCAGCACCAACCCAATTGCTGGGGCCAGGGCTGTAGTGGGGTTGAGATTAATCCGCATAGGGCCTCCAATAATCAGCCTTGGGTTGGGGGTGGATGCGGGGGTGATCCACCTCTTGCCCTTGATAACAGGGGCAAGGGGCGTTGGTGGCGACAATGCGCCGGGCTTGGTGGTTCCAGCGAAACCGCCTCAGCCTGCCGCCCCGCCCGCACCACCAACCGGATTCGGGTTGGCGGAACTCTGCGCATTGGTGGCAGGGGGTGGGGCTGGTTTTGCTGCGATAAAATTCCAGGTTCATGTTGCCTCCTGTTTGTTGATCCCGGCGGGGACGGGGGGCTCAATTCCGCCCGCCGCCGGGCTGGGGGTGTCTGCTGCCCCCAGGTTTGCAATTTCGGTTTTTGCCTTGCGCCCGCGCCAAACCCCCTTGATTCCGGCAGCCCGAAATTGATTGGGCAGCTCGGCAGTATCGCTGTACACGAACACCTGCGCCGTGGGCCAGATGCGCAGGGCTTCCTGCACAAAGGGAATCGCTGTTTTTGGGTCCAAAGGTTGCGGTTCAAACGAGGTGGACTGGTTTTCAGTGTAACCGTAACCAATCGGCCTAAAGGCAGATGGGGTAAGGGTTTGATTGGTTACAATAGACTGTAACTGAGCGTAACTTTTAAGTTTCATACGGTTTCACCTTGGTTTCATTCCAGTTACACTCTAGTTTCACTTGAAGGGTTCGAGGTCTTCCTGCTGCTGGCCATGCTTGGGCTGGAATTCCCTGAGTATGGTTTCTAGGGTCAGCTGTTCATCTTTGGGAATTTCAAAAATCCAACAGCGGACAGAATCGCCAGACCAGCTTTTGGTGCTTTTACTGGCATCCACAAACTTGAATCTGGTGGAACTGTGCAGCTCTGCCTTTAGCTGATTGAGGTCGGCAAAGCGGACTTGGCGCTTGCCCATTTCGTCCACGCATTGGGTCAGGTTGAGTTTGAGCAAAAGATGCTGCTCACCCGGTTGGGCGTGGTTCAGGCGAAACAGGTTTACGGGGGGCATTGTTACCCGTTTGAATTCTTGGATGCCATGCGGCAGTAGATCTAGCAGGACATCAAAAAAGAGCCGGACCAGGGGGCGGTCGAGAGCTGAAACCTGTTCCCGCTCGATAGCCAAGCGGGTGATAAAGGCCTTCCAACCTTCCTTGAATACGGCCAGCTGAGGTATCAATTTAAACAGTGCCCCGCCCGTGGCCAGCATAATAGCGTGGTTGTGGATGATCCGACTGTTGGAAATGGGGCACCGCTGGGCTTTGGCTTCTTCCTGGAGGTGTTTGTAGGCCTCGGGAAGCAATTGAAAAATGGAACTTTGCAACTCATTGTGATGTTGCAACAGGTGGTGGCGGAACCCTGAGAGATCACCTGTATAGAGCTTGAGTCGATCATGTGCCTCTTTACCCGCTGCGGTAAAATGGGCCTTATTCATGCGGATGGAAACAAACCGCTCACTTAGGGCTTGGCTGCCTGTGATATCGCCGTTTTGCACGATCATCAAGCTGCCTAAAAAGGGGGGGCTGTAGGTTTGGTTGTCGTTGGTTTTTAGTGCCCGCACGAAGGGGTTTCCGCCCTCGTACAAAGGTTTTAGGCTTTCGTAGTCAAAGCTGTTTTTGGTTTTTGAAGGGTCTAATTCGTTGCCCTCTAAATAAACAACCGGGATGCCAGAGGTTTTGACCAGTTCGCGGGAAAACCCTTTATCGGTTGAACTTTTGCTGAGGGCTATCCCCTGCCAGCCAGGGCGGCCAAAGAGTTGCCAGCAGAATTTTACGGCGGCTGTTTTGCCTGTGCCAGCCAAACCAATCAGCAGGTTGAAGGGAAAACCCTCGTAAGCCGCGCGAATCTGGTTGGCAAACAGGCTGGCAGTGAAAAAGGCAATCTGGAAAAAGCCAATATGACCAAAGGCTAAATGAAAGTCGGGAATCCAACTGAGGTTTAAATCCTCGGAATGGACAAATGGCTTATTCGCTTCGATGTGCCCGCATTTAATGCGCAGCTGGTTGGGGAGTTCAAAATAGCGGTTCAGGTTCAGGCTGTATGCTTTGCCAGCTGCGTCATACGCCACCTGAGGGAAAATGTAGATGCCATTTGCCTCGTCATAGCCAGCAAAGGGGACAACCTTGATTGGGGCAGCACTATGTTCAAACCAGCGGGCAATTAGGATGTTGAGCCAATTTTGGTCGCCCTCAAAATAAGCGGTGTGCGCCTTGGCTAACAGGGCATTGCGAAAGGTATTGAGACTGGTCAATTGGCTGGCTTCAAACTCAACATCTGTGGGTGGAGCATCTGCAAATGCACAGCGGGCGTAATAGGTGAATTCGCCGGAATTCCGGTCTTCTTGGCCGTACAGATAGTGCAGGGCAAAGCGGGCAATTGGAAAGCAGATTGCATCAAAATCGTTGTCGTATTTGGTTCCGATGCCTGGTGCCGCTGCATCTGACTTGCTGGCTTCCCAAGCCCAGGTTTTTAACCCCCAGGCGAAAACCTGCTTTTTTCGATGGGTTTCTTGGTACAAATAAAACCCGTATTCCTTGGCTGATTTTGCCATTTCCATAAGGCCCCGCAGCAGGGCCTCCTTCAGAGTTTGATCGGTGAGTTGACCCGCTTTGTGCAGGTCGTTCCAGTCAACCCCTTCTGGGGGTAAGGCTAGTTCAGCGTACAGGTTTATCTCTGCGCATTTTTTTAAAAGGCGCTTGGCTGCGAACAGCCCTGCCCGTTTGCCCGTTTTGGGGTTGGGGGGGTCGTTGTCAAAGGCGATCACCAACTTAGGCGGGTTTTTTTTAATCTCGAATAGTTGGTCCAGCAGTTGGGTTGGTTCATTGCTGCTGCTCAGGGTGGCCACCGCTGTTTTGCCCTGGGCCTGGGTCAAACTGAGAGCGTTAAAAATCCCTTCGGTGATCCAGATTTCGGTGGTATTTTGCGGGTCGAAGCTGGGTTGCGCCCAGTGCAACCCCTGGTATTTGCCCAAGAACCGACTTTTGTCGCCGCCTTGGTGGGGTTTGCCGTCAGCGGTTTGGATGAGGCGCAGCCAGGCGCGGTTTTCGGGCAGCGGGAATTTTACACAAATCCAGCTAACAGAGGTTTCTTTATCATAATAGGTCGCCTCTTCAAACGCGCCCTGGATGCCATCGACCAAAAGCCCGCGCTGGTAGGTCAGATAAGATTGCGCGATCTGGCCCGGTTTGGGCTGATAGGTGGACATCAGGCTGGGGGCGATTGCGGGGTAACGGTCCACCACGCGTTGTTCAAATCCGCAATTGGTTTGGCGATTGCAGCGCAACCAATTCAGGTGCTGGTCTGCCCACAGCTCGCGGTTGCCGCAGTTGGGGCAATTCCCTTGGCTGAGGCGACCGCCTTTTTTGCGAAAGTCCAAATCAGTATCGCTTTCCAAGGCATCGCGTTTGGCTTCCAGCCATGCTTGTTCAGGGATGGGGCTATTCATGGATTAAGAACCTTTTTTGCGCTGTTGCGTAGTTGTTGTTGCTGCCTTAGGGCTGTGGCTTTTATTTGGCGGTCTTGCTGGATTGCTGCCCCCAGGTCGAAATTTTGCTCCAAGAACCGATCCACTTTGTGCAACAGAGTGGTTGCCTCGGTTAAGCGTTCTTCCAACCGGATCAAAATTTCCCGGTCGCTCATCGCACTGCCTGAATGAATTCTTCTGCCGCCTGTTGTAGGTCTCTAGCCTCTTTGATCAGGCGCTCGCGTTCCGCTTGGCTCAAACGCCCATCTTTAAAGGCATCCAGGCAGGCATCACTCAGTTGGCCCAGTTCGCGGGCAGCCGCCGCCAAGCGGCGAAAGGCATCGGCATGGGCTTGGCCCGGCTGGGGTAGGGGCACAGGCAGCCAGTTGGCACAGGCGCAAACAAAGCGCAGCAGGGGGCCGGGGTTGGGGGCAAACGCCAAAATGCGCAACAGTAGGTCTACCCGCAGCACGTCGGCTTGGCCGGGGTTAATGGCGTTGAGCAGGTTGGCATGACCCAAGCCGATCTGCCCGGCCACGGATTTGGCTTCGCCCTGCAATGCTTGCATGATTGCCTCTTGCAGTTCGCGGGCGGTGGTGGCGCTGATCAGGGGTTGTCGTTTCATTGCAGGTTCGCTGAAAGTGGGTTAATAAATAGGCCCAGATTAAGGTTGGCTGGGCAAAAAAATAGGCTAAGATCAAGCTGCCTAGTTGCCTGCGGGAATTATTGCCCTGTAATAGATGCCTTTTTGGGTCTTGCGCGGTTGCGATTTTTTTTAATCCAGGGTTCAACCATCTCTTTGCCCACAATGTAGGAGATGGACCTGTCTTCGGCTGTCGCTACATCTTTGATTAGCTGGGTACTCTCGCTATCGAGATAGCAGCTTAGTAGATGCTTTTTTGCTTGATGGTTCATGGTTTTGGCGATTTTAGGTTTTGGTTTACGTTCCGGCCTTTACCGCGCGGTCAAGCTGTATTAGGCTGGTTGGCAACATAACGCAGCATAATGCTTTATTGCGTTGTACTGTATTATAGCAGTGCAATTTGTCATTGCAAGAGGAAAATTGCAGAGCGATAAAAAAACAATAGAAAATCGGTTAAAACAGGCGATTGGCTATTTAGGACTAAATCAAACTGAGTTTGCAAACGGGATTAGGGTATCCCAAGCGCTGATCAACCAGGTCACAAAAGGCACCAGGGAGGCCCAGCCTTATCTACTGCTGCTGATTGAGTTGGTTTACGGCATCCGTGAACGCTGGTTGGTGGATGGTTCCGGCGAAATGCTGATCACAAAAGAGGCTAATAAAGAATCAGCTCCCCATGCTGGGGAATTGAGCCAATTGGAAGTTAAAATGCTGGCCACCTATCGGCGGTTGAGTGTTGAGGATCAAGGGCGGGCTTTGGCTGACCTGGAAGATCGGGCCTTGCTGGTTGAATTGAAACGAGAGAGGAAAAAATGAATGAAGAAATGGAATACCTACGCTATTGCGGGCCACAAATTCAAAGCAAGGCGATTCACACCTTGGAAGGTTTGGAGTATTGATTGATCGGATTAAAAAATGGCCCGTGAGCGTGACTTTCTGGTTCGCCGCACGAATGCCCAGGGGGTAGTGATCGTCCAGGGGCAGTTTTGGTTGGGCGATTCCCCTCGCTCAGTCCGGCGTGATTTGTGCCCGTTGGCGGATGCTCAACGAATGCCCAGCGGCAGAAAGCGGCCAGACCATACCGTGGAAAGTTACCTCATGGGGTTGTATCAGACCAAGTTGGCAGAGCTAAAAGCGGAGGCTGAACGCAAGCCAAAAAGCCTTTGCGTTTCGGCTGTGATGCAGCTTTGGCTTGATCACGTCACGCAACTTCGCAATCCGACCACTGCGGTTTTTTATGCCGAAAGCGTCAACCACTACATTGCCGCCTGCGGCGACCATGCAGTGGACGACTATCAACACGCCAACAATATCAAGCTAGCAATTTACCTCAAAACCATGCCCAACCTCAGGGGAGGGGGCTACAGTGTGGCATCACAGCGCAAACACTTTAGGCATCTGCAAGCGTTTTTTAATTGGGCTCATCAAGCAGAATATATCAGCCGCCGGATTAAGCTCACAGGCCCCCAGGCGCAACGGCGCGATCTGGAGGTGTACTCTATAGCTGAGCTGGCCCAACTGGGGCAGCATATCCTTGCCAAGGCCAAGGCCGAACCCCATGCCCGCCGCCGCAGAAACAAACTCAACGATCACCGCGCATTTATTTTGGCCGTGCATACCCTTTTGCGTGAAGGGGCCATCTGGTCGTTGCGGCTGGATCATATTGACCTGGCCCGGCGGGTGATCCGCATTAGGCATAACCCTGAGCTTGGGTGGACTAACAAAAAAGGCAAAGAGGTGGATAAGCCGATCAATGACGGGCTACTGCCCTACCTGCTCGCCGACCTGGCAGCTCGCCCCCCCCAGGAACGGTATTTTTTGGATGACGGCCACGGGCAGCCCGGCTACAAACATCCGCAAGAACTTTCCCGGTCGTTTCGCCGCTACAGAGACGAGTTGGGGTTGCCTCCATACAAACCCTTTCATGGGATTCGGGGGGCGATGATCACCCACTTGCTAAATTCTGGGGTGGACCTCAAAAGCGCCAAAGAATTGGCAGACCATGAATCAATAACTACAACAGCAGGATATGCAAGCACCCGCCGCCTGCAGGTGGCTCAAGCAGCTGCGCACCTTGACCTCGGTCCAATTACCAACCAATTACCAATAAAATCTAACTAAGCTTTTAACATACTGATTATTTTTGATTTTAATAGTTTTCATTTGGGACTTAAAATCCTTTGTCCGTAAGGGCGTACCGGTTCGACTCCGGTGCCAGGTAGCGAATATCAATGGGTTAGGTGATTGCAATCGGTTAAGACCAATTACCAACAATTACCAATAGCCTCGAAATCGGTAGTAAAACAGGCATCAATTACCAACCAATTACCAATAGTAAAATATTAATGGCGTATAAGATCAATGAATTGGAAATCTGTTTTGCAATTAATTAACCGATGAACTTTTGCCGCGCCACTACTGGTTTTGCCGACTATGCAAATTAGAACTTTATGAATCGCCTATAACTGATTGATATTATATAATATAGTGTATTAAATGATCAGGGCAAATTGCCGAATGAATGAAAAAAACGTGAATTTAAGGCGGGCGGGGGTGTGCTTTATAGGGGTATATGCGGCAGACCCCCGGTATTTTTTGCCGCAGGCAGCGGGCGGCGAATTTTGGAAAACAGTTTTGCGAAAAATCGGGCGAGGGCGGGTGTCTGGCGGGTAGAGATCGCGGCGGAGCCGCCTTTCTTGCGGGGGGTGTAAAGGGGGGAATTGGGAATTGCCATGCATTGAAGCACAATCGCGCCGCCTGAGATAGGTGAAGGGGCTGGCAGCCCAACACCCCTGGTCGCGCTGCAATGGGCGAATCGAACCGGGCGATGGATTGAGGTTGGGCCTTAGGGCTATCGCTTTTTAGGCGGGTTTTTGCCGGATTTGACGCGGGATTGCCAGAGTCGGCCCGGCTGGTAGGTTGCGGGTTTGAGTTGGTGGACGCGCTTGATGCGGTCGCTGGCTACCTTGAACCATTCGTGGTCGCGCTCGATGCCGACAAATTGGCGGCCAAGTAACTCAATTGAGTTAGGTTGATTGGCGGTGTCGTGTAGAGGCACTGCCATAGGCCGCCGGGGTGTTAGCGCACCCCGGCGGCCGCCTTCTTTTTAAACCCTTACCTGCCCGCCGGATTCGGCTTGCAGTTGTTTTGCGATTATCCCGAACCGCTCTTTGCCCAGACGAATGCGCAGGCCAGGGGGCACCTCCAATCGCCGATCACTGGCCAGCAGCAATACCACGTGCCCGGTTGGGGTGGGGGTGCTGGCCTCGCTCTGGATCATCAACCGCTTTCGGCCTACCAAAACGGGGTAGGGGGTGATTGCTGGCTTGACCTGCCCAGCTGCGGCCAACAGGCTCAAGGTCCGTTCAGGGCCAAATTCAAACAAAAACCCCTGGGTGGGGAGCAAAACCACGGAATCATCGTCCCGGGTCAGCCACCGATGTTGCCCAAAAAACGCATCCGCTTTGACCCCTTTCTCCTTGCGCCACCAGAGCCACCAGGATTTTTTATAGCGTACTTGGTAGCTCATGCGTCCTCCCAATCGGCCAGCAGGGGGCTGTTGGCTTTGAGCCAGCCGTAGGCCAAGGCCACCAGATTTGCCCCCTCGGGGCTTTGCAGGGCAATACTCAAAGGGTCTGCACCGCCAGGGGCAATATTAAAACGCATAGCCTGCGGCTGCACTTGATCAAAATCAGGGTCTGCGCTGTCTCGCAGGTGAATGTCGCAATGCAGGGTGTGTGTGCCTGATTTTGCGTAATACAAATTTGCAATAACCAAATATTGATATTGCGTGGTGCCTGTGATTTGTTTTTGCAGTGCCATAAGCCCTCCTAGGCTACTTTCATGATGGGGATTGAGGTCAAATATTTCGGGCGGTTTTCGGTGGCGCTGGCCACGCTGCCTGTACCAACGGTTCCGGTTACGCTGTGGGCGTGTTCGCCCCCTGAAAAAGTTGTCGTTGTTGAATGATCCTGCCAACTGGCTGGAGCTGCATTGTGGGTCGTCAGCACCCAGGCATTCGAACCCCAGCTTACCACTACGCTGCTTCCATTCATGCTATGGTCATGTCCACTCCCCCCAGATGCAGCCGTCAACGCATGGAGATGGGTGTGATCAAGCATAACGCTATTGCCGCCCTTGCCACCTGCGGTGGTGCCACCCATCAAAAAACGATCGTCGGTCAGGTTGGGCAGGTAATGCCCATCACCCCCCAGCAAAGGGGAATCTGCCAGCGAAAGCGCCGTGCCCCGGCAGGCCCGCCAGCCGCGAGGGCTTAGATAGGCATCTGCCGCGTCCAGGTTGTTGGCGATCAGTGCAGAGGTGTAAACCCCGCCGTTGTCGGCAGCACTGAAATAGCCGGGGAACCACATCACAATGGTTCCAACCGGAATCCCCCAATCCAGCGCCCCCGTGGTTGGGGCCACCCAAATGCAAAAATTGGCCAATGCCTGGGCTGTGTCTTGGTGCTGGCCCAGGTGCAGCAAGGGGAACAGATTTTCGTTTGCTGTCAGGTTGGTATTGTCTGCGCCGTCAACCAGGGTAACATTGCCGTTTTGGTCAACTTGGTTCACGCCAGGGTCTTGCCCCGGCAAGGCGATCTCTTCAATGGCTGCCCCGCCTTGGGCGGCCCGGTTAACCACCAGCAGCTTGCGGGTGGCGTTGGGGGTTAAAACCAAGTTGCCCGCCTGGGTGAACGCCTCTACTGTGCCATTGGCCAGGGCAAACACCACTTTGACCCCGCTCAGGGTCCAGGTGCCATTAAGGTTGTCAACCAAGTTGCCCGCAACCAAGCGGCTTTTGCGGTTCAGCGCGTCCACCAAGAACGCCAATAGGTGTGCATCGGGGCGGTAAAGCCCATTCCAGCCAGTGTGCCCTTTTTCGGGGCAGCTGGTGCCCAGGGGGGTTCGTTTGCTTATCATGCTCCAAAGACCTCGCCAAAATGCGCGCCGAACCCGGCTGCGGGGGTGTATTGAATCAGCTCCCGCCAAGGAATGCACCTGGCGGGCAGCATGAGCTTAAAGAATTCGTCAATCTGGGCCAGCTTGGTGGCATCAACAGGGTTGACCCACAACCGCACAGCCACCCAGGGGTAGTTGACAGCCATGGGGCTAAAGCGCAGTTGCAAATGAGCACACAAGCTAAGTTCCAAGGCTTGGCCGATCAGGTCCAACCCTGGCCCTGTGGCCACCCTTTCTAGCATTTGATCATAGTTTTGAATGAACAGCCGTTTTGCCTCATTGCTCAGGTTGGGGCGGATCGGCATATCGGCATAGACAACCATCAACCCCGTGGGGCTTAGGTGTTTAACCCTGCCCGCTTCAAATAAATCGGTTAGTTTGGCCTCAATTCCCGTCCACAGGGCTTGGGCTAGGTTGCGAAACCCTGCGGCTATTGGCCCAGCCAGGGTAAAGGGCAATTGTTGCAAAATCACAGTGCCCCCGTGGTGGTGGTGGGCACAAAAAACTTGCCCGTGGGCAGCACGGCATTGCTGGGCGTGATGCGTGTGCGGATTTGGGGCCACGTCTCTTGCAGGTAATCATGCAGGTCACAGCTTTCAACCCCAGCTCCCCGCGTGATGCCCGGCTTGGAGCCATTGTAAAGCCCCTGAAAAAAGTCGGCCACCAGTTGGCTGACCTCGCCCCCGGTGCCGCCGCTGGTAAACAGCACTTCCAGGTCCAGGTTTAACGGCGTGGCCTGGTTCAGGGTGCCTTGGTCGGTGAGCATCTTTTTTTGGTCAAACAATGCCTGGACCGCATCAAGCGCCTCTTGCGTTAGTTGCCCCGTGGCCCCGTAAAGGGTCATGCTCATGCTGCCTGTGTTCGGGTCGGTGGCATCTAGCGTCACGTGGGCCACGCCTGCCACTGTTTTTAAAAGCCGCTCATAGTACAACCACGCCCCCAGCTCAAAGTTTTTCAGGTCGCGCAGACTAAAGATGCGCCCACGCAATGCCTCATCAGTTTCGGGATCAGTGCCATAGGTGGTTGGGTTGGTGGCAAAAGCAATGCTGTTCAGCGGTAAAGCTGATTCGCAAGCCCAGTTCAACCCAATGGCGGGGTTGTAGCGGGCAGAGTGGTAAAAGGTGCGTCCATCAGAATAGGTGCTGGTAGGGCAAAGGGCTTGCACCTCAACGCTGAAATCGGTGGCGGCATCTGCGGGGCTAACCTCGGCCAGGGTTTGGTATCGCCTGGGGTTGGCCTCCAAAACATAAAAAACAGTGCCTGCTGGAATGGTCAAGGGCAGGGCTGCGTCTTTGGTCAAATCCAGCAGCAGCCGTGTTTGGGTGCCTGGGTCGCGCAGTAGGCCGTTGTCGCCTGCGTGTTCATCTAGCCAATGCCCGGTCGCGTAGCGCAAAAACAGCTGAGGAATCAGCATCCGCACTAAGGCCATCAGCAATGCCCAGCCATCAACAAACAACAGGCGCAGCAAGCGGGTTAGGGGGTCTGCCTCGGCCCCCACAATATCGCTCACCCCTGCCCCAGCGGCTTGGGTGTCGATCTCGCTGGTCATCCAAGCATCGGTTAACCCCGTTTCTTCGATCAGGGTTTCTAGGGTTTTTTCGTCCATTTGGGGCATGTCACACCTTCAGTTTTAGTTCAATGGCCCGCCCGTCTTCGCCTTCCACCTCGGCGGTCAGGCTGAGTTCTTTTGCTGCCTTGTCCCAGGCAATGCGCATGCCGCCCAGCCTGAGCAGGGTGAATTGGGCTTGCAGGTCGTCTTCTAACTGACTCATCAGCTGGTAAAGCCGTTCCGGCCTGGCATTGATCAGTTTAAAGCTAGCTAGGTGTTCGCGCAGGGCCAGCAAAACAGCCTGCTCTAAGGCAGCCAACCCCGTGACCAACTTCAACCCGCCTGTGGCTGGGTCCAGCACCAGGTCTTTGGCTTCATCGTTCCAGGCCAGGGTTACTAATTTTTCCCCACTCATGGTAACATGCCCACTTTTACGCCCGTTGATTTCATGGCGGGCAATGCCTGTTTTAACGTTGCCAGCAACGGGGCTACCACTGCATAGGCAACCAATGGGCCTCCGCTGGCGGTGCCCCCTGCGCCCAGTTGATCCACTAGGTCAATCAGTGTTTCTAGCTGGGTTTGCAATATGCCCCCCAACACAGCAGCATCTTCCGCCGAACCCAATTCCACCCCCAAGCCCCCGCCCAAACGGGCAATGCCGGGCACTGTTTTAACCTTGCGCCCGGTGTACAGGTATCCGCTAACAATTGCCTGATCCGCCCGCCAGTAGGGGTGCTCAATCAGGCAATAGGCCCCTGGTGTTGGCATCGAATCAGACCAGGGGTCGCCGCTGGTCAGCGGTATGCGCATGAGGGGTTTTAAAAAACGCAGGTCTTTTTTCAGGTCTGGGGTCAAAAGTTCCAAATCCGCCACCACCATGGCCGGGTTTTGGCGCTCGGTGCCTTGGTAGGGGTAAACGTTCAAAATTTTGGCATAACGCTTCACGTGCCAGCCCCCCAAGCCGGGAAAGGCCCTCATCATCAGCTTCTTTAATGCGCCGACATCGTTATTCATCATTTAACCTGACAAACATGCTTTGGCGTTTCTGGTCGAATATCACCTTATCCACCACCAGCAATTCATTGCGGTGCAGCCAGCTCAAAAATGGCCTTACACTGGGCACAATGCCCATTTCCAGGCCTTCTTCCGTTTCTTCTTTCAGTAACACTATCTCAGTGGTTAGGGGTGTACCGGGCAAACGACCAGGGGTTAGGATCAAGGTCTTTTTTTGCACGTCAATGTGCCAGCGTTCCGCTGTGAGGCTGTAGCACAGGCGTAATTGGTCCAGCGCGTTGCGCAGGCTGCCATAAAGCACCAAGCTTTTTATTTCCGCGCCTGGCGTGACCAGTGATTGAAATGCCAAAAGCCCCATGGCGGCCACCCCCGCATGGCCTGCAACCCGGTCCAGGTTTAAGAGTTGGCCTGTTACGGGCTGGCCTAAAATACGCCCTTCCAGGCCATAGATCAGGCTGTAAAAGCCTTGCCCCTGGGCTAGCTGTTTGCTGCTTTCTACCAACCCGCCGCCCATGCGCCAGCGGCGGCCAAAACCTTCCAGGTAAAACACCACTGGGTCATCTTTGGCCAAGGGTTCTTTGGTCCAGGTTTCCAATTCGCGCACCCGTTGGCGTTCCAAGGTAAACAGGCTGTCGGTGCAAACAAAGCTGCCGCGCGGGGTTTCGCAAATCCCCCGCCATTGCCCTTGGTTAGCCTTCAAACCAACCCCCCACGACTTTGAATGTGGAACCGGCTATGGCATCCATCTTAGCCCAAATGCTGGCATCTTTGGCCACCTGGGCAGCGCCCTTGGTCAAGGCCGCTGCTGCGGCAATTTGGGTTGCTGTCAACTCGGTGCCGTCTGCCAGCTT
>Ga0208246_1001244_pt1 | contig 14939 bp, 15 predicted proteins | sample RifOxyD2_FD_184039 | JGI IMG/M metagenome (GOLD analysis project Ga0208246, IMG submission 184039) | Soil microbial communities from Rifle, Colorado - Rifle Oxygen_injection D2 (SPAdes) | ecosystem: Environmental > Terrestrial > Deep subsurface > Rock core/Sediment | place: Rifle, Colorado... | reverse complement strand
TACTCCTTTAAATTAGCTGAATACCCAATATAAAGCTTTTTATCTTTTTGACTTTTTAGAATGTAGGTATAGTACATAAATATCAATGCGTCCACAAACCACTCATTTCATTCGGGTTTATGGCTCGCCATATACCCCACGTGGTATAATGGCGGAGAGGGTGGGATTCGAACCCACGATACCTTGCGGTATACATGCTTTCCAGGCATGCGCACTAAGCCAAGCTATGCGACCTCTCCTTAAAATTTTGTAAGCAAAATTTTAACCCCGAAGCATATCCTAAAAGTTTTGATGCGAAGCAAAAAACTTTAGGATGCCTATGCAAGGGGTAATACCTCATATTCGTTCTGAAGTTTCCGCCACTGAGATTTTGAGCGAGACCTCTCGCCTAGACTCCGCTTCGGCGGAGCGGGCCCCAAAAGGGCGGACCTGCTCATTTTAAAATATTTTAGTTCTATTCGGCTGAAGCTCTAATAAAAACTCGTCACAGGGTATGCATAATATCCCGTTTTTCATTAAACGTTCTCGCCCACGGTAAAGAAAATAGGCAGTGCTTTCGGGATAATCTTCTTTGAAACTTTTTAATGCACGTAAATCTTCGGGACGTATTTTTAATGTATTTTTTACTTCTATCGCCCAAAACACATCTTCTCCATAAACTATAAAATCAACTTCCGACCCTGCCACTGTCCGCCAGAAATAAATCCTATTTTTGTCTCCACTATACGAATCCCAAGCTATAAGATGTTGCGCAATCAATCCTTCAAGTGCACATCCACCAATTTCTTCGGATTTATCTAACGGGCCTGCGGGGCGAAGTGATCGATATACACCTGCATCAAAAAAATAAAATTTAGGGTGAGCAACAACGTATCTTTTTGCCCGCTTGGTAAATACAGGAATACGAAATGCTAATAATAAATCCTCAAGAATTGTTATATATCCCTCAACTACTTTTCTCTCAACTTCGCAGTCACGGGCAACATTAGTAATATTAAGTACAGAACCGTGTGAAAAACTGACCGCTTCTAAAAATCTTGAAAAATTTCCTATATTCCTGACTAAACCTTCAGCCTGAACTTCCTCTCTTACATATAAAGATGCATATGTCTTTAATACACTTGTTGGATCTATTGCCGATACTACAAGAGGCAATAAACCTTGATTCAAGGAATTATCTAAATTGAATTTTTTTCCTAATTCAACTGCCATAAAGGGATACATCATTTTTTTTATAACTCTCCCCGCAAGTAAATCAGCACCTGTCTTTTTAAGTTTTCGTGGACTTGAACCTGTCAAAATAAACTGTTTTTTTATTTTATTTTCTATAAGCGAATGGATAACACTAAGCAATTCAGGAACTTTTTGAATTTCATCTATAATGACCGTCTTTTTATCCGGATTAGCAAGAACAGTTTCCCTTAGACGTTCAGGATAAGCACTGTATGAACGGAAAATATCGGCTTCCAACAAATCTATCCACATAGCATCAGGATAATTTTGTTTTAGATATGTGGTTTTACCAGTACCACGCGGGCCAAAAAGAAAAAAATTGTATTTTTGTGGAGTAAATATTCTGGGTATTATTGTTTCCATATTAAGTCCATATTTGGAATTACCGTTTCCAATATAATAGCATATTATTTGTCTTTGTCAAGAAAAAAAGGGGTTTATGTCAAGCATTGGGATTTGATGCATTGGTGTCAAATAAAAAATATCTGGACTTGGCACTTGACAGTATAGCACATTTGTGCTATACTGTAATTAACCAAATTTTAATGGAGATATCCCAAATGAAAAAGAACACATCAAAAACACAGGTTAAAATTCTGAATTGTATAATTGGTTGGATTAAGGAATACGGGTATCCACCAACTTTGCGCGAATTAAGTAAGTCGGTAGGGCTTAAATCTACATGGACTATAAGATATCATTTGAATAATTTGCAAAAAGCAGGATTTATAAAATTAAGGAAAGGGGTTTCCCGAGGCATTATACTGGTAAAAGATTTGCTGGGTATCCCTATCCTCGGTAATATAAGCGCAGGCAAACCGATAGATGCTATTGAAAATATAGACGGATATGTAAATTTTTCGGATATGTTTGTTAATAACGAAAATACTTTTGCTTTGAAAGTTAGAGGCGATAGTATGACAGGTGCGGGTATTTTTGAAGGCGATTATGTGTTTGTAAGAAAACAGGAACAGGTATCTAATGGCGAAATAACGGTTGCATTGCTCGGAGATGAAGCGGTAGTTAAAAAATTCTCTCAAAACGGTAAAACGATAAAACTTATGTCTGAAAACCCTAAATATAAACCGATAACTTCAAATGATATAAAGATACTTGGCAAAGTAATAGGGGTTTTAAGAAAATATAATGGAATAAAATGAACCATACAAAAGTAAACCAGAAAGTAAAAATCGGCGCTGTTTTTGAAGGCCTTAATATTAAGCCAAAATGGTTTTTTTGGATTAATAAGAAATTTGAAGTTAAAAACATAACCTACCAATGGAAAAGTAAAATAGGAGATGCTACAATTATCCATTTTTCAGTTAGTGACGGTACAAATCTTTATGAACTTAGTTTTAATCAAAAAACACTTGAATGGCGACTGGAAAATATAGAGGTTGAATAATATGCTTGAAAGAAAGATACTGCATATAGATATGGATGCATATTTTGCATCCGTAGAACAGGTGATAAATCCGTCTTTGAAAGGCAAACCGATAGTTGTCTGCGGCGAGACATCAGCTGATATCGGCTGGAAAAGGACTATTGTTACAACGGCATCATATGAAGCAAGAGTGTATGGGATAAAAACGGGAATGAGTATCCCGGAAGCAAAACGATTATGTCCGAAATTAGAGTTAGTGTTCGGTAATCACGATAAATATATAGATACATCATTAAATATTCATAAAATATTTCTTAAATATACAAATTTCGTAGAAGCATATTCTATTGATGAATGTTTTATAGATATAAGCGACCTGAAATCGGACCCGAAAGAAACAGCGGAAAGTATGAAAAAGGAAATAAAGGAAATTATAGGTATCACCTGTTCGGTCGGTATAGGTAGTAATAAGTTGATAGCTAAACTTGCAAGCGATATGAACAAACCTGATGGCATTACAGAAATAAAAGATGCGGATTTTAAAACCTTATCCGAAACACTTCCGATAAAAAAATTATGTGGAATAGGAAGAAAAACGGAGAATAAACTAAATTCCCTTGGGATATATACAATTAAACAGCTCGGCGATACAAATATCGGCCTTTTAACCAATTATTTCGGAGTTATAGGTTATGCTTTAAAAAATATGGGATTGGGTTTAGATGAAAGGAAAGTAGAATCGTATGATTTTCAAAGAGTAATAAAATCTGTGGGACATTCGCATACCCTGCCGATAGATACGTCAGATATGAAGGTAATAGAATCCTATTTAAGAATGTTGTGCGAAATGGTTGCATCCAGAATGAGAAAATATAATCTAATAGGTAAAACTGTCAGTTTTATCATAAGATATGAAGATTTTAATACATATATGAAGCAATTTTCATTAAAAGATTATATAAATGACGGTTATAAAATATATAATGTTTCTAAAAAGATTTTGAGTGCTTTTTTGCCGCTAAGGAAAAAAATAAGGTTGCTGGGTGTCAGCGTGTCATCATTGATTGCCGATAAAGATCAATTATCTTTATTTGATAACCTTAACAAGGAGGAAAATCTTAATAAACTTGTATTTAATATCAATCAGAAATACGGTGATTTTTTTATAAAACCAGCGAGTTTACTTTTCGCCGAGAATTACGGCATAAAAGAACGATGCGGTTTAATAGGTCGGCATATTTTTGACAAAAAAGGACAAAAATAAGCCGACATATTTTTGACAAAAAAGGTCAAAAAAGCTAAAAAAACATTTGTGTTTTTTAATAATTGCCATTTGGGTAATGCCGCAAAAAATGCAATTTCACTGAAAAACATTTTATTAGGGAAAGCGACTAATTAAATAGAACCGTCCCCATTATTCTTGATAGCGTCGGGGATTTTTTCTATTAAATCAGTCGGTAACATTGAAATCTCTGTTTTTTCTTTTGCTGCTAAGTCACCGGCAAGTCCGTGCAAATATACACCAAGACAAGCCGCATCTAATAAATTTTCTGTCTGTCCTATCAGTCCTGCTATCATACCGGTTAATACATCGCCGCTACCTGCTACCGCCATACCGGGATTGCCGGTTGTATTTAAGTATATTTTTTCGCCATCCGATATTACCGTTTCATAACCCTTTAAAACACATATCAGTTTATAATCTTTTGCAAATTTTAATGCAATTTTTTCTCTATTTTTTTGTATGTCAGTAATAGATATTTTTGTTAAACGACTTAATTCTGCGGGATGTGGAGTTATTATTTTTTTTGCTTTCATATTTTTTAATATTTTTACATTTTTTTGAATATTATTTAATCCATCGGCATCTATTACAATCGGAATTTTATTCTTTATTAAGAATCTTTCAGTAAAAATCTTTGTATGTGGTTCTCTTGATATTCCACAACCGAATGCAATTGATGATATTTTTCTTTCTATAATATAATCTAATAAGATTTTTGTCGCTTTTTCGGATATTGAATAATTTTTATCCGGAAGTGTGATTGTTATTATTTCTGGTAGAAGCCGTTTTGTTATTGGTATATACAGAGATTCCGATATCGCAAGGCTGGTAAGACCACTTCCTGCACGAAGACAACCCATAGAACATAATACCGCGGCACCTGTGAACTGTTTTGAGCCGGCTATTATCAATGTGTGACCATAATCGCCCTTGTGAGAATCTATGGAACGCTTCGGAAAGATACTTTTTATATAATCTGCAGTCAGTTTCATATTTTGTTACGGAACATAAATGGCTATTGCTGCGGCATATTCATCGGTGTGTGAAAGTGAAAGTGAAATTTTATTTTGTAATTTTTTATATTTTTGGGATAGAATTACTTCCGGCTTGCCGTCTTCGGCATTTTTTACCATTATGTCTCTGTGCCAAATGTCTTTTTTCCCTAATGCTTTCCAAACCGCTTCTTTTGCTGCAAATCTTACCGCAAAATGCTGCCATTTATTTTTTTTGGAATTACAATATGATACTTCTGTTGAAGTATACACTTTTTCAAGAAATTTCTTGTTTGTCTGGATTATTTTTTTTATTCTTTTTACTTCTATAATATCTATTCCGGTCTGTATCATATTATTTATTTTTTAATCTTTTTTGTACTGGAACACTTTTTAGTTCGCGTAAAGCATCGGCAGCTATCCATCTCGCAGATTTTGAATCGATTTTCTGTATTTCAATCGCTGTTTTAATAGCTTCTTTGTTTAAATGCAAGTTTCTTTTTCCTATGTTTCTTAATGCCCAGTTAACAGCTTTTCTAACATAATTTCTTTCGTCTTTTGCTTCCCTTTTAATTGTAGCTAATAATTTTATAAATTTTTCATTTTTTGCTTCTTTATCATGTACAGCTAAACAAGCAATTATTGTAAAACCAGCCCTTTTGACAAACTCTTCTTTGCGAGAAGTCCATTCTGCGATTTTTTTATAATTAAATTTTGTGAATTCAAAAAGATTATCGCAAACCTGGTCGCAAATACCCCATGAATCAAAATCCTTAACCCATATTTCCATCTGTTTTTCTGTGACTTTTTCGGGCTCATCAACCATTGAAGCAAGTATTTTTGCTTCAAATATACCCGATGACCAAAGTTGCTGTGCAAGTAAGTGATCTTTTCCAATACCCTTTGCAATATCTCTCAAAATATAAATTGAAATCCCTAAAGTATTTTTAGAAACTATCCCAAATCTCGCCATTCCCTTAATATTCCTTGGATTTTTCAGAGATTTCAGCTCATCAATTATTTCTAACATTTTTTCATTTAAGCATTTCATCGGCTGTTACCACCTTATAATTGATGCTTTAAAAAAACCTCGCTTATCTTTTGTACTATAAGCAAGGTGTTCCCTGTACCCGAAAAATAATAAAAATCAATTATATTTGACTTCATAAACAAAGTCCACCGAGCAAGCTCGGCAACTACACTTATTTCTTTTTACCTTTCTACCTTTCCACCTTTTTGTATATATTCGTCAATTGCTCTTGCGGCACGCTTACCAGCACCCATTGCATCTATTACGGTTGCAGCACCAGTCGCTATGTCACCACCAGCAAAAATACCAGGTACACTTGTTGCACCTGTTTTTTCATCGGTAACAATATTGCCGTGTTTGCCTACTTGAAGCCCGGGAATTGTTTTTGGAACCAGCGGATTTGGGCTTTGTCCTATTGCCATTACAACGGTATCAACTTCCATTATAAATTCTGAATTTTTTATTGGAACAGGCCGTCTTCTGCCCGAAGAATCAGGTTCGCCAAGCTCCATTTTTATACATTCCATTTTATTTATATTTCTGTTTTCATCACCGATAAATTTTGTCGGTGCGGTTAGTAAGAAAAATTTTACGCCTTCTTCTTTTGCATTTTCAATTTCTTCCAATCTTGCCGGCATTTCTTTTTCTGACCTACGATAAACAATATGTACTTCTTCCGCTCCGAGCCGTAAAGATACCCTTGCAGAATCCATTGCAACGTTTCCGGCACCGATAACCGCAACCTTTCTACCTATTTTTATTGGTGTATCATATTCAGGAAATTTATATGCTTTCATTAGATTTACTCTTGTCAAAAATTCATTTGCCGAATAGATTTCTTTTAGATTCTCGCCAGGAATCCCGAGAAATTGAGGAAGTCCCGCACCTGTTCCTATAAAAATAGCTTTGTACCCTTCGTCAAAAAGATCCTGTATTGTTTTTGTCTTAGCAATAACCATGTTATATTTTATTTCAACCCCAAGTGACTTTATATAATCAATTTCATGTTCAACAATAGCTTTAGGTAGCCGGAATTCTGGTATTCCGTACATCAAAACACCGCCCGGAAGATGCAATGATTCAAATATAGTAACTTTATAACCCATTTTTGCCAAATCTGCAGCACATGTAAGTCCGGCAGGACCCGAACCAACCACCGCCACCTTAGCCTTTTTATCCTCTGAATACTGCCTGTCCGCCGACGTTTCCCTGTCCGCCAATGTCTCAGTGGTGGAAGTGGCGGATATCCTGTATCCTGCCTGCCCCTGATCCATCGGGGTATCCTGTATCCTGTTTTTTTTCTCCCAATCTGCTGCAAACCTTTCTAAACGACCAATTGCAACAGGTTCTCCTTTTTTCCCCAGTATACATTCTATTTCACATTGAGTTTCTTGCGGACATACCCGACCACATATAGCAGGTAGATTATTCTTTTCTTTCAATATTTTTACTGCTGATTCAAAATCACCCTCAGCGATTTTTTTTATAAAACCCGGTATATTTACTTCAACAGGACATCCTTTCATGCATGCCGGTTTTTTGCACTGGATGCATCTTTTTGCTTCAAGGATTGCCTGTTCCTTTGTATAGCCTAATGCAACCGAAAAAAAGTTTTTTATTCTTTCTTTAGCGTCCCGCATCGGCATTTTCTGACGTGGTATCTTTTCCATGATTAAAAACCAGTATACAGAATACAGTACACAGTATACAGTTTTTTAAATTATTAATTGCTGTATTTTGAATCCTGTTTACTGTACACAGCATTTTCTGCTATATCCTGTATCTTGAGTACTCAAATTACTTCGTTAGCTTACAATGATGATCTATTGCTTCTTTTTCCTTACACTTAAATGTTGAAAGCCGACAAATAAGTTCGTCCCAATCTACAAGATGACCGTCAAAATCAGGACCATCAACACACGTAAATTTTGTAACTCCGCCAATCGTTACGCGGCAGGCACCGCACATGCCTGTACCATCAACCATTATCGGATTCAAACTTACAATCGTTTTTATATTATATTGTTTCGTAATTCCAGATACTACTTTCATCATCGGAATAGGACCAATAGCATAAATAATATTGGCTACCGAAGCATCGCCAGATTCAGAAATAAGCTTTTTTAAAATATCCGAAACAAATCCTTTTACTCCGTAAGAACCGTCATCTGTAGCTATATACATTTTATCTGAGATTTCATTCATTTCTTTTTCAAGTATAATTAAATCTTTGGAACGTGCACCAAGAATCGTTATAACTTCATTCCCTTTTTCTTTCAAAGCTTTTGCTATGGGATATATTACGGCAGTTCCTACTCCGCCTGCAATACATATAACAGTACCAAATTTTTCTATATCTGATGCAATACCTAACGGGCCAACTACATCTAAAATGTAGTCGCCTGATTGTAATTCACCAATTTTTTTTGTCGTTTTGCCTACTTCCTGAATAAAAAGTGTTATTGTACCTTCAGCAATATTTTTTTCAGCTACCGTTATTGGTATTCGCTCACCTTTTTCATTAAGACGCAATATTACAAACTGTCCAGGAAGTACTTTTTTTGAAATATCAGAAGCTTGTATCACAAATTTGTTTATCTGGTGAGCTACAACTGTTTTTTCTATTATCTTATACATTGATTATCTCTTTTTTGAACCAGATTTTTTTATAACCTTTTTTTCGACCGGTTTATTTTCTTTTTTAAGTCTATCTATCATCTGTTTCGTTTTCTCCATATTTGGATTTAATGCAAGTGATTTTTCAAAATATTTCAGTGCTTCATCATTTTTTTTCTGTTGCATAGATGCTCTTCCCAAATGATAATATGCCCAAGTTTCATCTTCTGGGGGTATTTCTAATTTAATTGCTTTTAATATATTTTTTTCTCCTAATAAATATTTTCCTTTATCTATTTCAATTACTCCCATTAAATAATAGCCCAATCCAAAACTTTTATTCTTACGTACAAGCGTTTCTGCAATTTCAAATGCCTCATTCACCTTTCCAGCTGAATATAGTCCTTTTGCTTTATTAATTCCTGTATCAAAATCCGAAGAAATTGTAAACCATTGACTAAGTTGTAATCTGCCCCAGGGATCTAATTTTGGACGTATCGTAAGAAGTCCTTCTATTTGATGCAAAAGAATTCTTTTTTCAGATTTTAATTTTTCTATTTCACCGTCTCTTGCCCCTATCTGCACCAACAAACCTATATTTTCTTTTTGCTGCAACCAATAACTACCCAATATTGTAAGTGCTGTTAAAATAAGAAGACTTGCCCCGATTTTTTTTTCAAGTTCTTTATTATTAAAATAGTATTGCAGTATATATTGAAATACTACAAAAAACACCGCTATAATAGCAAATATCCAACTCATATTCCGCTGCCTTGTGAAAACTTCTCTTCAGATGTAAAAAATTCTTCTTCTATTTCTTTTTTCTTTGCTTCGAGATATTCATCGATTTTTGTTGTTATGCCTTCAAGTGATTCTATTTTTTTAATACGTTCTTCAATTTTTTCCTGTTCCTTAACCATATACTTTATTGCTTCAGCCACAGGATCAGGAAGCTTACCGTGTTCCAGCATTTCAATATCCTTTTGTGAAAAACCCACACCGACACGGGCAGGTATTCCAACTGCTGTTGAATTTGGCGGAATATCAGAGACAACTACGGAACCAGCCCCTATCCTGGAATTATCTCCGATAATTATCGGACCCAAAACGGCGGCGCCCGTACCAATAACAACATTATTTCCCAAAGTAGGATGTCTCTTTCCTTTTTTTAAAGAAGTTCCACCCAATACCACCCCTTGATAAATCAACACATCATTACCAATCTCTGTTGTCTCACCAATAACAACACCCATCCCATGGTCAATAAAAAATCTTTTGCCTATTTTTGCACCCGGATGAATCTCAATACCGGTAAAAAATCTTGCAATTTCCGAGATTATTCTGGCAATTGTAAATCTACTATGCTTATAAAACCAATTAGATAAACGGTAATACCATAAAGCATGCAGTCCCGGATAGCATAAAAGAACCTCTACAATATTTTTTGCGGCAGGGTCTTTTTCGAAAATTACCGATATATCTTCTCTTAGTTTTTTAAACATATAAAATACGCTCTGTGTAATCTGTGTTCTTAATCGGTGTAATCAGTGATTGTTGCCTGCCTGCCGAATCTTTAGCATAGGCATGGGGTTTTTCGACAATCACATTATATAAAAATTTTGTTAAAAAACAAGGATTTGTGCCAGGCACATACTTTTACACTTATCGGCATTACTTCTGTTTCAGAACTTATTTTTATGATAAATATACAAAATTTTGCAGTTTTTTGCCAAAAATCACCTAATTTCTTTTTTCAATAATCTATTATGATTTATAATCCCAGTTATATTTTATCTTACTTAAGGGAATTATAGTAACTTTTGCACTTAACTTGTAATATTGTTTTCCCGGATACACAATCCAGAGATGAGAAAGCTTTAGGTCGTTGATTGCTAAATGAATTGAACGAGTTATTTTAGGGGCATCTGAATACTTAAATTCTATCCCCCAGTTCTTACCTTTATTTTGCCAAAATAAATCTAATTCTGCGCCATTATGCGTATTCCAAAAAAACAGTTCCTCATTTTTCTTGTTAAGTGATTTTGATATGCATTCAAGTGCAAATCCTTCCCATGATGCTCCGACTTTATTATGAACAGCCAGTTGATTGAAATTCTGTATTGATAATAAAGAATGAAGAATTCCCGAATCGCGAATATATATTTTAGGACTTTTTACAAGACGCTTTCCTATATTTGCATACCAAGGCTGTAAAATCCTCATCATGAATGTATGTTCAAGTATATCTATATATTTTCTTACAGTCATATCTGAAACACCGAAAGACCTGGCAAGTTCAGAATAGTTTAATATGGCGCCATGATAATGACTCAGCATAAGCCAGAATTTCCTCAGTGTATACGACGGTATTGTAATCCCAAACTGTGGTATATCTCTTTCCAGAAACGTACTGATATAATTCGAAAGCCACAAGAAACTCTCATTATCATTTCGTGACAAAAATGAGCGGGGCAGACCTCCTCTAAGCCATAGCTTCTTAATATTATTTGCTCCAATATCAGAAATGGAAAAACCTCCAAGACTATAATACCCTATCCTTCCGACAAGAGATTCTGAGCTTTGTTTCATTAAATTCCCGGATGCACTTCCCAAAATCAGATACTTCTGTTTTGGATTTTTATCAACAAGATATCGCATTACTTTGAATAAATCTTTATGATGCTGTATTTCATCTATAACTATTAACCCTGTCAAATCTTCCAGCGTAATCTGCGGGTTTTCAAGACGGGTAACGTCTTGCGGATTTTCCAAGTCGAAATAATGATTATATCTCATCCGGTTTGCAAGAAACGTTTTCCCGGATTGTCGTGGTCCAAGAATAGCTGTTACCGGGAACAACTTCATTAAGCACTTAATCTCCGTAACATCCTGTTTTCTTTGTATTATCGTTTTCATGATTAGTATTATAGATTGTTATCCAAGAAATGTCAAGCGTATTATATGATATTTCCTGGTTATGTCTATACTTAATTGAGAGCGGGGCAAGGCTTTCTTAATTGTTTAAACTCTTACTTATCATTTTCAGTGATTGTTACCTGCCTGCCGAAGCTTTAGCGTAGGCATGGGTTTTTCAACAATCACATATAAAAAATATTCGAGATTGCCTTTCGGTCCTTTTATAGGTGAGTTCGTTTCGTTGATTAATTTTAAATCTATACTTTTAGAAAACAATTTTATTTTTTCAATTGTCTGTTGACGGATATTTTCGTCTTTAACAACACCTTTTTTTGTTGAACCGCGAGGCGCTTCAAATTGTGGCTTTAATAGTGCAATTATTTCGCCGTCATTTTTAACTAATTCTTTTACTTTCGGTAAAACCTTTTCAAGCGATATAAATGAAACATCTATTACAGCAAGGTCAATTTCTTCTTTCAATAAAGTTTTATCAAAATACCTTATATTTGTTTTTTCTATATTTATAACCCTGGAATCATTTCTTAATTTTAAATCCAGTGTTCCGTAGCCGACATCTATGCAATATACTTTTTTTGCACCATACTTTAAAAGACATTCTGTAAATCCTCCTGTCGATGCCCCGATGTCCAAACAAATTTTGTCTTTAACATTTATGGCGAATTCTTCCAGCGCTTTCTTTAGTTTTATACCGCCGCGGGAAACAAACTCATCTGTTTCTTTAATTGAAATATTATCGGCTTCGGAAACGGAAAAACCTGACTTGGTAACAATTTTATCGTTAACAGAAACTTTGCCTTCCATTATCAGCGCGGTTGCTTTATTACGGGAGGGAACAAGTCCTCTTTGGAATATTAAAACGTCTAATCGGATTTTTTCAGCCATTCTTTGATATTACTGTAGATAGTATCTTCGGTGAGTCCGTATTTCTTTCTTATATCGCTCTGTTTGCCGTGTTCAATAAACTTATCCGGTAAACCAATTATTTTAATTTTTACATCTTCATCTTTTAGCAATTCACATACCGCACTTCCATATCCGCCTGAAATAACATTTTCTTCTATAGTAACTATTTTTTTCACTTTTCTGGCAATTTCCTTAATTAAATTTACATCAAGCGGTTTTATAAAACGGGCATCTACTATCCCGCAAGATATGTCTTCGGCTTTAAATTTTTCAGAAACTTTTAGAGCTGAATTCACCATATTTCCTACCGCAAATATATAAACATCTTTTCCTTCCATAATTAATTTGGACTTGCCAATTTCCAATATTTGAGGTTCAATATCCAATTTAACACCTATCCCCTCACCGCGAGGATATCTGATTGCTACCGGTTTATTTAAATTAACTGCTGTCGCCAACATATTTTGTAATTCATTTTCATTAGAAGGTGCCATAACAACAATATTTGGAATCATTCTTAAAAATGTTAAATCAAAAGCACCTTGATGAGTTGCACCGTCTTCTCCGACTATCCCTGCTCTATCAATCGCAAAAATAACGGGTAAATTTTGCAGACAGACATCATGTATTATTTCGTCTATCGCTCTTTGCAAAAAAGTAGAATAAAGTGCGACTACCGGTTTATATCCGGCTCTTGCCAGGCCTGCCGCAAAATTTACTGCGTGTCCTTCAGCTATTCCAACATCGAAAAATCGTTTTGGGAATTCTTTTTGAAAATTTGTTAACCCGGTGCCATCAGCCATTGCAGCAGTAATAGCAACTACCTTTGAATCCATTTCTGCAAGTTTAACAAGTGTCTGAGAAAAGATTTTTGTATAAGTAGGATATTTTGGCTCTGATAACGGTTCCCCGGTAATTACATTAAATTTTCCCACACCATGAAAAGCGGTTGCATTTTCTTCTGCGGGCTCATATCCTTTTCCTTTTTTTGTAATAACATGTAAAAGAACCGGACCTTTCAAATCCTTAACTTTTGTAAGTATTTCAATTAATTTATTAATATCATGCCCGTCAATAGGTCCTAAATAAGCAAATCCCATTTCTTCAAACAACATTCCCGGAAATAATAGAACCCTGAATCTCTTTGCAACCCGCATAATCTGTGAACCCCAGAAATGTATCCTTGACAAGAATCTTTCCACTCTTTTATAAAGTCGCGAATATAATCCACCGGTTAATAGTTTTGTCAAATATGCTGCTAATGCTCCCACGCGATGCGAAATGAACATCTCGTTATCGTTAAGAATTACCAGCATATCTGTTCCGGAATGTCCCGAATTTAAAAGTCCTTCATATGCAAGCCCGCCGGTCATAGCACCGTCTCCGACAACAGCAACAACTTTATAATCCTCGTTATTCATATCGCGTGCAACTGCAAAACCTAACGCAGCAGAGATAGCAGTGGATGAATGTCCCGTACCAAATGCGTCATATTCCGATTCAGAAATTCTCGGGAATCCGCTTATCCCGTCTATTTGTCTTAGTGTTTTAAATTGTTCTCTTCTTCCGGTAATTATTTTATGCGGATACGCTTGATGACCTACATCCCACACAATTTTGTCCTTCGGAGTATTTAATACATAATGGAGTGCTATCGTAAGTTCTACCGTTCCCAAAGAAGGTGCTAAATGCCCTCCGATTTCAGAAACAGTCGAAATCATTAGTTTTCTAATATCATTTGCAAGTTCCGGAAGCAATTCCTTTTTTATTAATCGTAAGTCTGATGGTTTATCTATTTTATCCAATACACTCATTTAAACCTCTAATTTTAAAAATTGTGGTATAGTTAAATAGTGTGATAGCGCGATAGCGCTATGAATTTTTATTTATTTTTAACATACACCATCTCACAATCGCACAAACCCACTATCGCACTAGTAGTTTCTATCAACTATATAATCTGCTAATTGTTCAAGAATAATTGCCTTTCTCCCAAATATTTTTAAGTCCTTTTTTGAATTACTAATTAGATTCTTTGCTTTGTTTTTTGATTCTTCGATTCCATAAACAGATGGATATGTCAATTTATTATTTTTAATATCCGAACCTTTTTTCCCAAGTTTTTTCTTATCGCCGATAATATCTAAAATGTCATCTGAAATTTGAAATGCAAGCCCAATTTTTCTGCCGTAATCTGATATTGCTTTAACCTTTTTCGGTTCAGCATTTGCCAAAACCGCTCCTACTTTCAAAGATACTTCTATCATCTTCGCCGTTTTATGAACATGTATATACTCCAACTTTTCTTTCAATTTTTGTTCACTGTTTACTGCCTGTCCGCCGTAGCTCTCAGAGCATAGGCGGATATCCTGCCTGTCCGCCGAAGATGTGTCATCAATATGGCGAATAGCCATGTCTTTTGATGATACGACTATCGTAGGCGGATGTGCTACCATTAATATGTCTTCAACCTGTCCGCCAACCATTCCTTTAGTACCGGAAGCTAAAGCGATTTCTTTAACAACTTTAGAATCCATAATTTCAAATGCTTTTGTTAAA
>Ga0208246_1001238_pt1 | contig 14982 bp, 10 predicted proteins | sample RifOxyD2_FD_184039 | JGI IMG/M metagenome (GOLD analysis project Ga0208246, IMG submission 184039) | Soil microbial communities from Rifle, Colorado - Rifle Oxygen_injection D2 (SPAdes) | ecosystem: Environmental > Terrestrial > Deep subsurface > Rock core/Sediment | place: Rifle, Colorado... | reverse complement strand
GCGGGGGTTTGCGCGGCCTGCATAACCGCCGGTAGGGCTTTGAGCCGTCTTAGCCGGCTTTTTACGAGGCAATGCGCACGCAGTGGCGAGGTAGCAGCCCCCACCTTGAAAGTTTAGGTAACGAATTAACCAGTTGAGCCACTAGCAGGCCAAAAGAAAAAATGGGAATTCCAGTCTGGTGTGTACCAGCTTAGCCCTAGCAAACCGATGGGTTTCGCCAAAGTGTTTTTTCTGCCTCGATAACCCAAACTGCAAATCAGGGTGCTTCGGGCGGAATATCCGGTTCGAAGTCTTCTGGGTCCACAATGGCGGGGGGGCGGTCAAATTCGTTTTTCCCCGACGTGGTCAATTCAGACTTATAGTTTGTAACAAAAGAACCGATGATTTTAAAGGCCAAATTGACCTTGAACAGCAGCGAACCGCCCTTTGCGCCGCTAGAACTTTTTTGTGTCAGGTTTTTAAGCACAAAGGTGGGCGAAAGGTAAAAGGCCAAATAGATTTCGTCCAATTTGCGCCGCAGGTAACTGAGGGACTTGGGGGAAAGGTATTCGGGCATTTTAAAATTGGGAGTCGGATTTTCGGCGTAGGTTTGCCAATAGTCCTCTTTGAGCATTTTTGAATCGAGCAGGATCTGGTAACTTTCTGTACGCGCAGCAGGATACAACGTGTTGGCCATGATAAAGCTGGGGCGGATTTCCTTGATAAACTGCACGGTTTCATTGATTTCGTGTTTGGTTTCCCAGTCAAACCCAATGATAAAATAGGCCAGGGAGTCGATTTCATATTTGTTGCAGAGTTCAAATGCCTTTACGATATCTTTTTTCCGCACGCCTTTTTTGACACGTTTCAAGGTTGCCTCAGAGCCGGATTCAACACCAAAGTGCATCCGCACCACCCCTGCTTCCTTCATGGCCATAACCATTTCTTCGTCCAAGGGCCGGGTGCGGCTGCGGGTGGTCCACTTTACCTTAAGGTTGCGCTCTTTGATCTCGGCGCAGATTTCCATAACCCGGCGCTTGTAGAGGTTGAAGGTATCGTCAAAGACGTGAACAATGGGGTTGTCGTATTTCCCGACAATGTAGGCCATTTCATCAACAATGCTTTTGGCGCTGCGGGACCGATATTTCTTTTCCAATACATCACAAAATACACACTGCAAAGGGCAACCGCGGGACGAGATCATGGTGACAATCGTCTGCCCGTTGTCAGCTGCGGTGTAATAAAACGAGTTGTCTAGCAGGTCGCGGTCTGGAATGGGCAAGGTGTCCAGATTTAGGTTTTCAGGTGGGTTTTTGCGCACCTGACCTGCTTCATCGTAGATCAAGCCAGCAATGGAGGCAAAACTCTCATTGGCCCCGGCGTTAAGGGCATCTAGCAGTTTTTTGAAGCTGAAATCCCCATCGCCTTGAATACAGAAATCCACCCCTGGCAGGCGTAAGGTTTCATCGGGGAAGGCGGTGGTATGCGGTCCGCCAATAACAACGGTCAAGTGAGGAAGACGTTGTTTCACCCCCTTGATGATTGCCACCATGGGGTAGAGGTAAAAAGTTTGGCAAGAAATCCCTAAACACTGAGGGCTTTCTTCCACGATTTTTTGAATGGTTTCTTGAATTCCCCAGCGCCGCGCCTGCACGTCCAGAACCTTGACCTGATAGCTGTCTTTAATGCCTGCTGCTACGTAAAGCAGGCCCAAAGGGGGATAGTTCGCAAAGGACTCAATCGCGTATTTTGGGGTGTAAAAATCTGCTACCTTCCCTTCCGTGGGCAAGTTGATAAGCACAACCTTCTGAATGTTTCTTGCTTCCATAGTCCGCTTTTAGAAAAATGTCTGATTGGTTCAGTTTAGAGCCTTTCAGGCTGCTTGGCCAGCCCATAATCGGTTATTTTCCCCAGGATTAGCCCAGGCGCAGAAACTGAATCGCTTTGAATAGCCGAGGCTTCGGGTTGGGTTGAGAAAAACCTTACAGGGTTTCGGGGTTTTTAGAGTCAAACGCACCGCGACTAGGGCATTTCATTGCGGGTACGATCTCTTTGTTTGACCGATAAAAATTCAATAAAAGATCACCCTTGATGGCGTAGATTTTATCGGGCTGCAAAAAATTCAAAAAAGGCCAAATAGAAAAGACCTCGTTCCACTTCCCTCTGCAAAAGCCAACATAACCGTATTCGTTGAGAAAACAATATTGCAGGGGAAAAATATTTTTAACAGCAACTTCGACCCTATTTCCCTCAGCAATATAACGTGAAACAAAAATCTCGAATTCGCAGCCCCAAAGAATCGAATGAGCAAATTTTTCGGTTGACTGCAAAATCAACATGGTTTTGGGGAGCTTTTCTTCGAGGTTGTCAAAATCGACCTCCCGACTTGGAATTACTTTAAGATCAGGATAAAGCTGTTCTAGGGTGGCATAAAAATGATTATTGTTGCGGGACATGTCGGTAGTTTCAAGCCAAACAGCCTGTTGATAAGAAGCAAAACAAAATCCCAAAACCAAAACGATGCGTAAGCTTTCTTGTTTCAGATAGTTGTCCATCAGCTTTTTACAGGCCATTAGCCCAGCATATAGAAGCAACAACAACGGCAAGGAGTAAACCCGGGCGATCAGCGGCATACGGGCCACTTGAAGCAAAACAATGGTGCCCAGAGCGAGAAATAAAAGCGCGTCCACAGCGGCGAACCCCTGCAATTTATTGGCAAACCGCAACCCCAGTGCTGTAGCCAGGGCTGTTGCCAAAAAGAGTGCCACAAAAAGGTAGATGTGCAACCCGTATTCCAGGGTAAAATCATACATAAAGGGAATGGCAGATTGGAACTGTTTTGCCATTTCCGCCTCCCATTTCATCATTTGAAAGGGATGTTGCGGTGTATACCCAGAAGCCTTTTGCAGCAGATAGATGCCAATGCTGACCAAAATAGTGGTGGCCCCGCCAACGGCTATGTCAAGGGCTGTTCCCCCTGCTTTTTTAAAGGGTTGTCCCTTTTGCCAAGAGACCAGCCACTGCATGGCCACCCAGGCACTTAAAACCATGACAAAGGGCAGCATATGGGGCGAGGCAAAAATGGCCATGCCCAAAAAGACGCCAGCCAAGGCGGGGGCAAAGGGGAATTGGCAGAAATAGAAATAAAGCCCCGTAAGAATCAAGGCAATGCCCAACATATTGTGCGAGGGCATATGAGCATGAAAAGAGATATCGAAATTAAACAGGCTGATCACGCCTGCGGCAAGACCGATCCAGGTATCACCCGTGATTCGGGTTATCAGCAGATACGCAGCCAAGCTAAGCCAAACCACGCTTAACCCACCGACCAGCAATAGCCCAGAGTTGGCATAGGCCGAATCGAAGTGATCAACCACCTTGCTGGCAAGAAACCCCAAATAGATAAACAAGGGTTTTTCACCGGTGGGGGAAAGGGGAAGCAAGGCCGCCAGGTTTCCTTTATCAAGGGAATCTCTCAGCAAATCAATGGTTTTTGCGTATCGAACAGCATCACCGTGATATTGGGTTTCAAATGCCCAAAACGAGCTTCCGCTGAGATGCACCCAATAGAAAATGCACAGCAACATCAGCAAAAGGCCAACATGCTTGCGCATTTCCTTTATCGCAGGTTTTGCTAAGGAATGAACCCGGAACAGGTTGTCTTGCAGGAATTCCAACGATACCATGGAACCTTTCTTAAGAGTTTGAGCGAAACTTGAACTAAAACAGACGCATTACCCATCAACAAACAGACCAGCGCCGGGCTGCTACGTCTTTACCCAGCTACACATTTTCAGGCTTCGAGTGAGTTGATGGCCCTGTAGAGGTTATGAAAAAAGACTCGGTTGTCCAATTCGAAATATTCAAAATCCCCGCCCATGCGGGAAAAAGATTTGCAGAAGCGCAGGTAATAGGCTGGGTTATTTTTGGGCGGCTCTCCGTCTTCTGCCCAGTTCCAGGTGCCGGGTTGCATGTCCACCACCGCAATTTTGTAATTGTTGAGTGGACGGGATTCCTGCAAGGCCAAATTCCGGGCCATAGACAAAGCCTTTTCCAGAATCATGGGACTCATTACGGCAGAGCCAACCGAGAGGTAGACACCGCCCTCGAGCCGGTTTACGGAATCGGCAAAACTTAAAAAGTCTGCCACGGCCGCCTGCCCCAAAGACGCACCCTGGTTGGCGGGGTGATTGTAAATGATGTCGTAACCTATGCCGGGGCAGATGCTTAAGGGAATTCCCAAATGAAAGGCCTGGAACAGCAGGCTGGCTTCGCGCTGGGGGTGAGGAAGTTGAATCTTTCCCGGCGCTTGGTTAAGACTGGTCAGGTTTTCCAGCAAGGCAGCCTTGCCCGCCAGATTTTCAGGGGTTTCTTGGGTCAGCGCTAGCGCGATTTCTTTCCGCAGGTCTGCCACAGAGGGGACTTGCAACCCCTCTTCGGCGATGAGTTTGCCCAGGCTTTGGCCGTATCCCAGCCCCTGGGCTGCCCCCAGGGACAAGGCCAGGTTTTGGTAAAGCCCGGTTTCCTGCCAAATTCCAAACTGCCCTTCTTGCAGGTATTTCTGCACGTCTTCCGTGGTGCGCCCATGAAAGGCCAATTCCCAATCGTGAATTCCGCCAGCCCCGTTGGTGCAGAGATGAGTCAGGTAGCCGCGCTTCATCAGATCAATGATCATGAGGCTCATTCCGTTGCGGAAAAGATGAGCGCCGTAGGTCAGGATGACCGCCGCACCCCGGCCTTTGGCGTTGATCATCGCTTGAGCCAAGGCTTGAATGCGCTGGGTAGCCGCCTCCGGGAGAGCAGGGGGGAGAGCTTCCAGGGGCACCAGCACAGAGCTGTCTGCCTTGGATTCGCGCAACCTTAAAGGCAGAATCTTGAGCTTGTGCCGGTCCAGCCGGGGGTAGGGCCGGGTCATGGATTAAATAAAATTGACGTGGTCTGCGGGGTTGCGCAGTTCCCAAAGGTATTTATTGATCTTGTCCATGCGGCAGTTGACCCTGCACATCTGCACGTCCAGTTCGCTTTCTACCCACGCCAGGGCCTGCTTGCGTTGGGGGCCTTCCCAAATCTGTTGAAAGCTTTGCTCCATGAGGTTGCCGTATAAAAAACGGTCTTTGTATTCTTGGTTTTCCATGTACATCGAACAGCCCCAAACGTTGGCACCGGCATCGATGTAAGTCCAAAAGGGAAGTGCCAGGCATTTTTCGTATTCGTGGGCTTGGGCATCCCAGGTGGCCATGGTTTCCCAGCGGAAGACAACCGAAAAGCCGTTGCCGCTGACCTGTTGCAGTTCGGTGGAAAGCTCCTGCATCCCTTCGTATTTCACGTTCTCGTAGAGGTGGGTTTTAGAAAGGGGGTGCTGGCTGTAGGGCTTGATAACCAGGTAATCCATGCCGATGTTTTTCGCCAATTTGGCCAGCGCAACCGCTTCATGTTGGTTTTCAGGCAAGAGCAGCAATTGCATGCCCAAGGCGCATTTGTAGTTGTTTTTTCGTTTTATTTCAGCAGCATAAGTCAGATTTTGAATGGTGGTATCAAAATCAATGGGTTTGGAGCGGTGTATCTTGGCATAGGTCTCAGCCGTCGCGCCGTTGATCGAGGTTTTGATCCAGCTGGTCACGGGCAACACGCGGTCTGCCGTTTCCTTGTCCAGCTTGACCGAATTGGTGGTAAAGGCGGGGTCAATGCCCGCTTTTTTAGTGTGTTCGGTGATCTCGGCCATGTCGGGGTGAATAAAGGGTTCCCCCTCGCCGGCATACATCACGCTTTTCAAGCCCAGGCGACCCAGCTCGGTCAAGCGTTCTTTAAGTATGGCGGTATCCAAAAGACGCTTTTGGTAGCCCATGAAATCCAATGCGCAATAGGTGCAGCGGTGGTTGCAGCCCCCAGCGGGCGAAATCTCGGCGTAGATGGGATATACGTTTTTGCCTGCCTGCCATTCGGCCACGCGGTCAACGTGGAAGATCAGTTTGTGACTGTCGATGCGGTATTTATCGGCCATTAGGCCCCCTTTCCATGATGAAGTTTCAGCTGGTGGTTTAGGTTGTCCAGATAAGCCAGCAGTTCTTTGGTGGTGATGGGTGTATTGCCCAATCTAGCCACGGCAATGGCCGATGCGCAAGCTCCCAAGGCGGCAGATTCCATGAGGTTGTTACCCGCGCACAGGCTGGTGACAAAGGTTGAAAGCAGGGTGTCGCCAGCCCCGGCTACATCGAGCGGATTTTGGCACAGGGCGGGAAAATGCTGGCTGCTGTGCCCCTGCTCCCCTTCGTTGACATAAGCGATAAAGCCCGAAGCCCCCAAGGTTAGCAGCAGGTTTTCAACCTGGGTGACATTGAGCAGCTTTCGTGCCAGTTTTTCCAGGCCTGATTCTGGGTCTGCCAAGGCAATACGCGCCTCGCGCTCGGTGGGGGTGATCAGGTGGAAGTTTGTGAATTTGGTAACGTTGCCGACCTGGGAACTGCATTGCAAGTCACCAAAGAGGCGGATTTTGTGCTGTTGGGCAATTTCTTGAATCTGATGCAGCAGGCTGTCGGTAATCACGCCGTAAACAAAGTCGGCTATGACAATGCCGTCCAGCTTGGGTGCCATCTCCCGCAGTTTGGCCAGAATCTGGCGTTCGAAGTCTTTGGAAATCCCATGTTCCTGCAGTCGCGAAACCCGCAACAGCTTTTGGTTGTCCACCATATAGCGGATCTTAAAGGTGGTTTGGCGGCTCGGATCTTCAAACAATGTGCTGGGAACGTTGTATTTTGATAGAAAATCCCGCACGGTTTTTCCTTTTTCATCCTTGCCGATCACCGACATGAAGTGGCAATTTGCGCCCAGGCTTTGCACATGGCAGGCGATGATTGCCGCTCCACCAATGAATTCACGCGCTTCCAGCTCGCGGATGGCCAAAACGGGAGCCTCTTGGCTCATGCCAAGGGCATCGCAGGCAATGTATTGGTCGATGATCGTATCCCCCAAAACCAAAATGTTTTGGTTGGCAAAGGCCTTCACCTTGTCCTTTAAATGGAGCAGGTTGATGTTGCTCTTTTGGCAGGCCTGGGCAAAGGTCAAAAGCCGCTCGGCGTGGATCGCATCCGGTGAGGCATAAAGGGATTCGGTACTGGCGTAAGAGACCTCACCCGAAGAAAAGACCATCTTGCCGCCGTGGGCATCCATCAATTTTTGGTAGGCTTCCACCAAGGGTTTGCGGTCTTCATCGTCGAATTCTTTTCCCAACACAAACACGGAAGGCTTCAAGATGGAAATCAGGTCTTCCAAAGACATGGCTTCCAGCACCACCACCTGGTCAACCACCAGCAAGGCTGCCACGCCCATGGCGCGGTCTTGGGTGGGGAAAAAGCGTTCTTTTTGCTCGCCTTCCAACTGATCTTGCGCCACCAAGGCAACTACCAAAACCTCGCAGAGTTCTTTGGCATGGTGCAAAAACCGCAAATGGCCGGGGTGCACCACGTTGAAATGGCCGTGGCAAAGCCCGATCTTTTTGCCTGAGGCAGCGAGGTTTTTTAGATGTCCTAGGGCATGGGAGCCATGAAGAATCTTCTTTTTGATGGTCTGCATCTTAAAAATTCAAGAGGGTGATAATGAATTTGTCAAAGTCGATTTTGTCGAACCGATAGGGTGCTTTTGCTCCGCGCCGCGCCAGGGTTGAGGTGGCCGCTGCCAGCAGCAAAGTCTGACCTTCGGCCAGGCCCAGGCTGGTGGCAACGGCGGCCCAAGCAAAGGCGACGCTGGTGCTGTCTACCTGCGGGGCGGTTGCGTCTGGCGGCAGCAAGGCAGGCAGTTCCAGTTTGCCCTGCGGCCCTATCCATAACAAACCTCCCCCAGTTTCGGCCAGCAAAAGCCGTTGGCCCTTGCGCCAAAAGGGTGCGCTGGCCAGTTCCCAAGAGAGGGTTTTTTGCAGTTTTTGAGGGGCTGCCAGCAGATCAAGGTTGTGCCAACCTTGCAGATCGGCATTTTCGCCCAGCAGCAAACACAGCGCAGGGGCCTGCTCGCCCAGGAGCTGCTTCACAGCAGGGGTGAAATAGCCTTTGCCCTGATCCCAGGCCAGTACGAGGTCCACCTGGGGCAGGGCCAGGTTGAGGCGGTGCAACAGGTCCGCCTCTTGAGGCATCTGCCCCGGCTCGGAAGCGTTAAACCTGCAGTACCCGGCAGGGTCGTAATAGCTGCGGCTACTGGGGCATGGCAACTGCCCTTCAGACAGCTGCAAAAATTGCGTACCTACAGGCAGTTGGCTCTGAATGTCTTGGGTAGAGCCGGGAAGGGTGAACAAAGTCAAGCTGGCCCCCTGGTGGGTCAAGGCAGCAGCACCCAACAAGGCACCCTGCGGCTGCAAATGCTGCCCTTGCACCTGAGACGGTTGCCCCGGGGCCAACTGGTTTACCTCTTCCAGGCCGTAATCGCCCACAAGCAGAATTCGTTTGCCCTGCAACCCGACCAGGCTTGCAAGCACCTCATCGGATTTGCATTGACTCGCAAGTTGTTTCAAAAAGGGTTGGGCTTCGCTTGAAAAGACGGAAAAATGGTTGTTCAGGAGTTTGGAAGAGCTGTAAATCACCTCGTGAGTGAATTCCATGCGCCCGCCCAAGGCCTCGATTTTGTTTCGTTCCGCATCAAGGCGACCCGTGACATCAACCTTGTTCAGGTATTCGCTGCCTTTGACATAGATGTCGGGGCGAATGATATCAAGGGTTTCCATGGCCGTGGGCCATTGATTGATGCCTACATAATCAACAAACTGCAGGTTGGCGATGGATTCAGCCCGTTGGCTTTCGTTAAACACAGGGCGACCAGGGCCTTTGGCAATAAAACGGTCTGGGGTCAAGGTGACAATGAGAATATCCCCAAACTTGCGCGCGGCTTTAAAATAGCGGGTATGACCAAAATGGAGCAAATCGAATTCACCATGGCACAAGACCACTTTTTTGCTGCCCCGTTGGCGCAGCAAGGCACCGATCTCTTCGATGGATTTGATTTTGGCTTCAACCTCCAAAGTCATTGCGGCCTGCGTTCATAAAGCCAACGCATGGCCATGTGCCCCACGATTTGTTGCAGGTCTTCTGAGATCTGCATGTCATCAATGGCGAAGTGAAGAGGCAAGTCAGCCATGGCTTTTGCTTTGCCGCCGGAATAGCCCAAAATGGCCACCGTGTCGATGCCCATGTTCTTTGCTTGTTCCATGGCCTTTAGGATGTTGGGGCTGTTGCCGGAGCCGGAAAGGCAAACCAGTACATCGCCGGGGCGACCTAGCACCGCCAGTTGGGCGCTGAAAATTTTGTCATATCCCTCATCGTTCCCTAGGCAGGTTGCTACGGCTTGGTTGGCTGGCAAGGCGTTTACGCGCAGCCCAATCCCCCTGGGCTTGTCGACCCCGTAAATAAAATCGTTGGCCAGATGAATGGCGTTGGCCGCGCTGCCACCGTTGCCGCAAAAGAATACCTGGGCACCTTCTTGCCAAGCCTTCAACAGGCGTTGGCAAAAGCGTTCGATCAAGGTGTAGTCAAACGATTCAAGTGTTTGGGTCAACCGTTTGTTGTAGGCATGAAAAAACTGGAGTTGGTTCGCCGACATGATGCGTCTTGTTAATGGTTTTGCCTGCACTAAAAAAAAGGGGTTTCTAACCCCTTTGGTGCTGCCTAAAAAAGCTTAGGTTTTATTATTGATGTTGCAGTCCCTGCCTGTCAAGGGCTTGCGGAAAACAGCCCTTGCGGGAATTTATAAATCTTGACCCAGGTGGAAGACCGCAGGCTCAAGCGTTAGGGGTCTCTATGCCGGGTTCATCGGCTTGAAACCGGACTCCCTGCTGCAAAAAGAGCAAATAGGGAATGCCGCCAAACAACCCCACCAAAAGACGGATGATGGTAAAGTGGTTAAAGGCATCAGCCCCGCCTTGCATCCCCATGGCGCCAAATAAATAATCGTAAGCAACATGCCCGACCCCGATGCCGCCGGGGCCAAGGGGCACAATGGTGCTAAGTTCGCCGATGGGAACGGTAAACAGATAGGCACTGACGGGCATGCTGCCCTTGCACAGGACTTGGGCTATCAGAAAAAACAAAAAGATCAGGCTCGCCTGCACTAACAGCGAAATCAAAAGCCCCATCACCAATGCTTTTTTGTGCAGGCGGTATTGGCGAAAGGCTTGGTAGATGCGGGTGGTAACGCTGTTCAGCGGCAGGCGCAACAACAGGCGGACCAAAGGGTCGTTTTGATGGTCAAAGGGGAAAAAGATAAGGCCAAAAAACACCAAGATGCCCGCCAAAACGGCAAATACAAAAATGCCTAAAATCTTGATCCCCGGCACCTGCATGGCAACATCAAAATACCAAAGCAGCCCTGTAGCAGAAAGTGTCAACATGGCGGCCATGCCTGAAATCCGCTCCACAATCAAAGCAGTCAGGCATTGGGTTTTGGTGGCGCGATTGCGTGTTTCCTTGATGACGTAGTAGGCCTTTACCCCGTCCAGGCTAAAGGTTCCTGGCAACACGGTGGAAAAAAACTGCCCTACCCAGATGATGTTAAACAGTGTTTTTAGGGGAATCTTTTGGCCTTGGGCCTCCATCAGCAGCTGCCAGCGATAGGTTGCTACCAGGTTCATGCCCAAAAAAATGCAAAGGAACACCGTCAGGGTCAAGCCTGGATTCAAGTACAGCAGACTGAGCTTGCTCAAATCCAGTTTGTCGCTGTGGACCAGGTAATAGATAATTGCAAAAACAAGGGTCGCCTTGATGAATATCAGCAGATATTTTTTTGCTTTATTGGGCGATTTGCTTGTCATGAACCTTAAACCTTAACCATGTAAGTAAAGCGGCGGTTTCTGCCAATAACTGGCGAGGGTGGTAGGGCTAACCTTTCTTGTGGAAACACTTTTTGACAATCCAGGCAAAATAGCAAGACCCGAATTGGTTAAGGGGATTTTGCATTGCTTGATGTTTGCGCGAAAAATCCAAGAAGACTTAAAAAATAGAGAACTTATTATAAAGTTAAAACAATGCAATGCAGTTATCGGTGTCGCCTGTTGCAGCTATCGGTAAAACATCAACGGCCCGCAGTCGGGTGATTGGGTAAAAGCGGCTTGGCAACATTTCGCTAATGAAATTTGGCAAACGCTTTGTAAAAATACACCAGCCCCCCTGGCATCGAAGCCAAAAACTGCACCAGCAAAAAAGCGTTAAAGATGTCGGCTCCGCCTTGAACGCCAATGATACCAAAGAGATAGGCAAAAGCAACATGACCGACCCCGATTCCCATGGGCGCAAAGGGTAGGGCGGTTGCCAACACGCCAAACACCACCACCACTGCCAAGGCGGAAAAATCAGGCGCTGGGTGCCCCAGGGCGGGAATGATCTGCTGAAAGCAAACGATGATGCCAATGCAGTTGACAATGCTCAACCCCACAGCCAGGGGAATGTGTTTGGGTTTTTCATGCAAAAAAGTGCCGACCTCAAACAGCCTTTTCCACAAATGCCCCAGGGGCCAGGCAGAAACCCGCTCGACCAGGCTAGAAACCTGGTTGGGTGAAAGCCGAAAAAACCAAACCAACCCCAAAATGCCGCCGACCACAATGATGCAATTAAAAAGCGCAACGGCACGAAAGTTTTCCGGTGTCATCAGGCCTTGAGGGATCATGGGCAACATGGCCAAACTCAGCAGAATATAGCCGATGAGGCCAATTCCACGGTCAAGAATCAAGGAAAAAAACAAGGGGGTTTTGCGAGTTTGCGGCGCTTCGCGCATCAGGTACATGCCTTTTACGGCATCACCGGAAATCATGCCGGGCAGGATGCAGGAAAAAAAACTCCCCAGCAAGGTAAGCCCATAGAGCTTGAGTAGGCCAAATTCTGCTCTGCACCCCTTCAACAGCTGTTGCCAGCGCAGAGCGGTAAGGGGGATGAGGCAAAAGGTGTAAAACACCACTAGTCCAATACTCAGAATGGGAAACTCGACAAAAAAATGAAAACTCGCTGCCGAAAGCTGGTCGTTGCGGATCAGGAACAGAACCAAGCCTATTCCGATGATCAATTGAATCAGCCCAAAGATTTTTTTCATTTTAACAGAATCAGTGCAGCCGTTTGCAGAGGTAGCTCCCAAGCATATTGGCACAGCGTGGGGGAACAAATCGCCAAGTTGGAAACATTTTTGCAGACTAGCAAATGCCCCTGGAGAAGGCAATCTTGCCACTGCAGGCGAGGTTTGGGTGAGGGGAGCATCCCCGGGAAAATCATGGGTGGTGATCAAAGCAGTTGTCCCCTCAAGTTGGTTGTTTAGAAGATAAGTTGCCGAAATCTCCCTTTTCCACTAAACCATGGTTTAAAAAGCGGCGGTTTTTTGTTGCGGGGAAACATAACCGTTGCGCAGAAATCGCAAACAAATCGACCGGCGACAAAAAATTGAAACGCAACCACCCACATTATGTCTTTGTTTGCAAATTTTAGAAGTGCCTACTTGTATTGGGTTATGTTGGTCTACTTGGTTGGCGGCACCCTTTATATGGCTTCGCTGGTGCCCATTTACCCCGACGAGATCGCTGACCGCATTACCTATTCCCGTTGGTTGACCGATGGATACGGGGTGAACCTGACGCTGCCCGCCTGCACCCAGACCCAACATGTTGCGATTCCCTACAGCTGGGCACCCAATCGGTTGTTGTCGAACCTCGTTTTTAACCAGGTGGGGCGGCTATCTCATCTGCGTTATTACGGCATGGGGGTGTTTGTCGCCTTTGTAAGCCTGATGCTTTTGTATCAACGGCGGTTTTGGCCCGAGCAGTTTGCCGACAAGGGGCTTTTGGTTCTTTTGGTTTTAGCCTCTGGGCTGTTGCCCTTCTTGCTCAGTTTGGCGCGGCCGGAAAGCCAGGTCATGCTGCACCTGGTGGGTTTGATGTGGTTGAGCCGGGCCAGGGCGCATTGGCAATGGCGGTTGTTTTTGTTTGTGGTTTTGGCAGCCAGTTTTTTCTCGCTGCATGCCAAAGCCATTTTGTTTTTTCCGCTGCTGGCGGTGCTGGCGTTTCAAATCCGAGAAGGTTCACAGCAGCGTTGGGTTGGGGCGGCAACCACCCTTCTGCTGGCTGGCTTTGGGCTGGAAAGTTATCTGTTTTGGAAATCTTTTTTTTCTTGTCCAGAGGCGCAATATGCGCACAATGTGCTTGCCGGGCATTTTGTAGACCCGGCTCTTTTGCTTTCGCAACCTGTGCAGTTTTTGCAAGAGGTCTTCGCCAGCCTGCTGAACCTAACCCAATATTTTTCTCATCTGGCGGTAGAAGACAACTACCAAGCCTATTGGCTGCCTTCTACCGTGGGGGATGGCAATATCCTGGTGAAGGTGCTGCTGTTTTTTAGTTTGGCGGTTTTGGTTTTGGGGGCAGTTTCCCTGCCCTTTGCAGCCCTGAAGGGGGCTGGGGAACCGCTTTGGAAACAGCTGGATTGGTGGCGTGTGCTGGCGTTGCTTGGTGTGTTGTTGGGTTTTTCGATCATCAATAAAACCAAAAACTTTTACGATAGCGCAACCTTTTTTGCGTTGGCTTTGCTGTTGTTTTGCGAGGGTCTGCCTTTACTTAGGCAAACCTGGCAAAAAACCTGTTTGAGGGTGCTGTTGCTGCTTTTTTTGCCCACAGCGCTGTTGAGCTTTGCCCTCAACCTAGCTACCTTTCCCAACAAGTGGAAGCAGGTGCTGCCCAGCGCCAGCCAGCCCCAGGCGGCGTTAGATATGAACCAGGTCGATGCGGGCATTGCCCATGCCGTTGAAACCTGTGATTTGGGGGCACCTGAAAACAACCGCCGGTTGATTGTGGATGACCGCACTTTTTTGTATTTTCGGCATAGTCAAGACCCCATGCTGATCACCTATTTCGCGTGGTCCATCGGCCCTGACCCTGATTTTTACCGTAAAACATTAGAGTTGATGGCCTATTACGAACCCAGTGGCATCATTTTACAGTGTGGGACGATCCACCACACCTTGCAGGGCAAGTTTTTAAAGTTCCTGCGGCGAATGCCTGACGGCTTGTGTTGCATGTCAGGGCGAAGGTTGCGTGGCTTTTATCGGCATATTGACGAAACCTTGGCCAAAGACCCTTAACCCCCCTTTCCTGGGTAGCGCAGCTTGCCCTTTTGCCGCAAAGGTGAGAGCATAAAGCAATTATGGCAAAGCGGTAGGGCATGCCAATCCTGACCGCACAACCTTGCCGAACTGGCGCACTTGCCTGGCGCTGGTTGCAAGCAGCCGCGGAACATGTTTCCGCCAACATAAAACCCGAACGTCAACATGAGCAGCCCGTCTTTAACCGTTATCATTCCCGCCTTGAACGAAGAAACGGCCATTGGGGATACGATTACGAATTGCCTCAAGGCGTTGGATGATTTTAAAATCCAAGGCGAAATCATCTGCATCAACGACGGCAGCACAGACCGCACCCCCCAGGTGATGGAAGAATACAGCAAAAAAGACAGCAGGGTGAGCTTTTATTCGAACGCAAAACCCGGCGGATTTGGCGGTGCCTTTTGGCAGGGGGTGGACCATGCCAAGATGGATGCCTGCGTGGTAATGCCGGGGGACAACGAAAACGACCCCTGGGAAATCTTTCGTTACTTCAACCTGCTCGAGCATGTTGACCTGGTGATTCCCTTTGTTTTCAACAAAGAAGTGCGCAGCGGCTTCCGCAGGTTTTTATCGTTTACCTACCGCTTGATCATCAATGCTTCGTTCCGCACCAACCTCAACTACACCAACGGCACCATCTTGTACCGCGTGGCAGCCCTGCGCACCCTGGAACACCGAAACACCAACTTTTTCTTTCAGACCGACATCTTGATTCGCCTGATCAAAAACGGCTATTTGTTTGCCGAGGTTCCTTACCGGCTGGAACAGCGCGAGCAGGGCGTAACCAAGGCGGTTTCCTTTCCCTCGTTTGTCAGGGTGGCAAAGGGGTATATGCGCTTGCTCAAAGACCAGTACCAGGGAACCGATATCCGCCCTTACCCAGATGAATCTTTGACT
>Ga0208246_1001236_pt1 | contig 14988 bp, 14 predicted proteins | sample RifOxyD2_FD_184039 | JGI IMG/M metagenome (GOLD analysis project Ga0208246, IMG submission 184039) | Soil microbial communities from Rifle, Colorado - Rifle Oxygen_injection D2 (SPAdes) | ecosystem: Environmental > Terrestrial > Deep subsurface > Rock core/Sediment | place: Rifle, Colorado... | reverse complement strand
GGCTTTCCTTCCCGGTTTTTCAGGTCGTAAATATCCGGGGTTCGAATTTTCATAACTTGCGGACTAAGCATATCACCACGATCATCGGGACGCATACGATACCAATCAATGGAGCCGTGCAATTTTAACAATTTAATTTTTACCGATTCGTCCTTCTCGTTTCGCGGGCGCCAAACAGGAAAAGCATCCAAATCATCGGAAAAGCCATCCCAAAATGCCATTTCTCGATCTTTAAAATATTGTTCGAGTAGCAAATCATGGTTTAAGGAATAAATATTGACCCGTTCATATTCGGCGACGGCGTCACATAGAAAAGTCAGATATTTACAGCAATCCGCAGAAAAAGGTCTATTAAGCGATGTTCGTACAACATCAGCAATATATTGGAGCCCGGATTTGGCCCATAAGCTATATGCAACGTCAGCTTCAAACCTATGAATGTCATTCGTAAATATCTTGTTGGCCACAACAGCTATTTCGTCAATGAATCCTTCAATGGCAAAATTATCAAGATTATTTGTCAGCGAATCATTTATCTGCCCGACCAAATAATACAACTCTTCATAATTAAAACGATTATGCCCCCTTAGCCCAAGTGAAACTATTCGCTTGATTTCAAAAAACATTTTCCGCATAGTCTCGGGATTGTCGTAAACGTCGCAATACAGTGCTTGCCTTTGATGGATAGCCGGATCTGCAACTAAATAATACCGTCCGTCGGTATGCTTATAATACGATGCATTGAATAATACGTCTCGTGTTATATCGTCAATCGAAGGATATCCTGCTGGACGCGACAAGCCTGAGCCAAAAAGGAAATTAATTGTTTTATTCAAAATTGAAGAGCTTTGTTATAATTTTAACTCTAACTCTCATTTCCGCTTTCTTCCTCTTTAATTTGTACTTTTTGAGCAATCTCAGACAGCTGCTTATCGCATTCCATGATATTATTAGTCGTAGCCCTCAAGGATGCCCCTCCATCCATATAAATATGAGTTGTTTCAATTAAATGCAGGTTCCGAGCAACAGCCTTCAAGCTTGCTTGCATGTTACCGACGATGGAGCTGATATTATAAAAACAGACGCGCAGCAAATCATATCCAATACCGGAGGCGTCAGACCGTAATTCTTCAAAACGGTTTGAATCAATCATTTTATCGCTTCTCATGTAGAGTCCATGAAGGTTTCTCGATGAAGTAATAATTAGGTTTTTTATCTGTTGCTGCGCATCTTCGTCAAGCGGTACCGGATCAATTCTATTTTTCTTTAGACTTTCTGCAAGCGCTGCAACTTTATTTATAGCGTCAGATAGCTCTCCTTCGCACCCTATATATAAGTGTAGGGTACCAGCCTCATCTAAAGCATCTGCGAGCCCACACAGATCACCATCAATCTTCATTTGAAGAGAGACGTCGCTTGTCGCCAAATCTCTCAGCTCAGATGCCGCCTGTCGGTATTCGCCCCTTAATTGGTCAAGCCAAGGATTTAAACAGCGCTGTTCGATTTCGTCTGTATATATTAAGATCGTTGATAAAATACGGGCAATGCGTGATAAAAGAATATCCTGCGGGCTGGTTTGCGCATCCTTGTTTGAACCTGCTTCTTTTTCAAGGAATGTACGAACAAGATCTATCACTTCGTGTGGTTCAGCGGGTCTGGATTGAGTTATGTGCCGAATATAGGGAATATTGCTGCTATAATAAACAGGTTGATTGCCCTTAGGTATCATAAGCACCAAAACGACTTTATCCGCTTCAAGGACAAATTTAACAGTGGGTGTTATTGATGGCTTAATAGGACCTTGACATATGCCTTCAATTCGCCGAAGCATTTCATCGCGTCTTTCAGCCGTTTCAAGGCCTTTTAGTCCAATCAGGTCACCGCTATCTGCTACACCAATTAAAATTGTGCCTGCATTCGAAGTTGAAAATGCTGCTATCTCCTTGGCAAGGTCCCGAATGCTCTCCGGGAAAGATTGCATATATTCAAGATACTGACTTTCACCACGCGCTCTAAGGGCAGGCATTTCTTCTGATAATTGGGGGTCAGCCCACATAGAGTCGTCCATAATTATTGCCAATCAATGTCGGTGCTGTTTATTTAATTCCAAACTGCACCTTTAACCGCTCTACCGTATGATACCATTTCGGTGTCCTATGCCTTGCCACCGTATTGTAATTCCCCAAAAAGCCTTTCTTTTACGCTTGAAACCCTTACCCATCGGGACAATCCGGCCATCGGTAATGGTCCGCTGCTCTGCGATGGAATGAGGATCGGTGTCCCAACCGGCGTCTTGAAGCCAGGGAACCACGAGTTTACGGCAGGTATCGGCTTCATTCATGGGGTAAGGGTAAATTACATATTGACAATGAGATCGTCAATGAAATTATACGGTTAAATGGCTGTGTGACAACGGGGATAGTTGTTGACATTAGTCCCATTGGTAAACGATATTGCCGATTAAACTGATAATATTTGAGGGCGGTAATGCCCCTGACCTACCCGGTTATGCTATTATTGCGCCAGAAAGACGATAATTCGTTTGCGCCGAAAGGCAAAGATGAAACCGCCCCATCGTGGGGCGGCTGATTTAATGTACAATCTTTTATTTATATATTATTTTTAGAAGTTACAATTAATTCAATACTTAATATTAGGCAGATGAAATGATCAACGCTATTGCAACAACTATTTTCATCATTTTTCTGATATTTTCCTCCCCTATTTTCGCTCAAGATACTTTACAAACTATTTCAACTGGGTATGGGGATTCACATGAAATAGCACTTCAAGATGCAATTCGATCTGCGGCAGAACAAGCTTCGGGCCTTCTTTTGTCTTCAAATACAATTATCGATAACTTTGCTGTTGTAAATGATGATATTATTTCATCAGCAAATGCTTATGTTTATAAATACGACATACTCCAGGACACACTTTTTTCGGATAAAAGCCTATTTCAAATTAAAATAAAAGCGTTTCTTGCAAAAGATATCATGCGAAATACTCTGATTTCTAAAATAGAAAAGCATGATTCGGTTGATTCAAAATCAATCGATATGATTCGATCTGAATTTACAGGCGCTACCACTCGTGCAGAAAATGCCAAGAAATACTTATACAGACATATTCAAAGCCATTTTCTTGATTTATTTTCATACCATATCGATTCAATATCCGTTATTGATAAAAACATTCCAAAACAAACAACCAGAGCCCGACTTTATTATTCATTTGGTCTCAAATTAGGAAACAAAGAACTTTACGATCAAATAATTTATTTAATTAATCGACTTGATAATTTCAATGGTGCATCTCATAGAATTATATTTGAAATTAACTTCATCTTAGATGTTGAATCCTATCGACAATCCGAAAGAACAGCTCTTTACAACTTAGATCGGCTCACCTCCTCTTCATTGAAATATAAACTTACCAGAAAAGAAAACATACAAGGCGCCACATCAGAAAACACAAATGAAGCAACTTATTCTTGCGAGCTTAAAATGTTCCCCTTAAAACATAAGCCGCCTCATCAGACACATCTAAATGTTTACGATTTAGAATATAGTATTGGGGAGAAAATCTTTTTTTCCTTATTAATAATGGGAATATCTACATGGTGGAACGAATCTTCTCCTGAAATTAATAAGGCCTATTATAAGTATGATTTTGGCAACTATCCCGAATATTTAAAAGATTCTGTCCAAATCCCATATATAAGCTTCATTAATTCTAATCACAAACTCAAGCCGACCATAAATGGTTGCTACAATGACTTTCTTGAGGCTGAAATACCCATTTCTCATTTTACCGCAAAGGCATTTCGAGCTAATTGTAATGTTTACTTAGGTATTAAACCAAAAAACAGCACGCGACTATCTAATCGCGAAGTATTAGTTCCAATTTCTATTAATGGCACCAATTCTGAAGAACGTTAGGATATAATAATGATTAAAATATATGACGATTCATCAGTACGATATGCCGCACGTATGTTTGGAATCTCTCAAGAAAAGCTTATTAAAATTATTAAAATAGTTGGCGGAAACCCCCGCTCAGTTAAAATGTATTTAAAAGCACACCCACCAGAGCCTTATGAATTGACAAGAAAACACAGATAGTGATTAATTTATCAGCCTTCGCCCATCCTTGGGCTCAGGCTGGGCGGCGCAAACAAAGACAGAAAGACATGGCGCAACAACGGCATACAATAAACGCCCGCACGACGTTGTGTTAAAATTGCCTCGCCGAAAGACAGGTACCCTTCCATGCAACTGAAAACAAATGCAGCGCCCAAAAAACCAAAGCCCGCCCATCGTGGGCGGGCGACAATCGTAAACTTAAAGTCTAATTTCCATTTAAAACAATTGCTTATTCTACCAATAAGGTGCAATTTTATTGGAGATATTTTCGCCGTTTAACTATTTGGAAAACATTATACCCTAATAAGGAAACCATGCGTTTAATACTGTTTATTTCTTTTTTAATCTTCACTATTTTTGATGCCAGTTTGGCTGCGCAGGATACACGTCCCACAAACTCAAGCAATCCTACAATCATGGTCATTCCCGAGACCCCTAAAGGCCAAACTCCAATTCAAGTTCTTGATGAAAATCCACTTGCCAAACAGGCAGCAACTGTCATCGAAAGCTATCTAACACAGCGGCATTATGATGTAACCCTACCTAAAGCAATCGACCAACTGAATAACTTTACTGATATTCAATGCCAGGCAAAAGGACAAGAACAGGACAATAACTACCACCTAGCCCTTTCTTTGGGTTCTGATGTTTACACTATCTTTTCGGGCCAAGTACAAGCAGGCATGGCCTCTGTTCAGGTCAAAGCCTATGAAACAACAACCGGCAGGCTTTTAGGCGCAGAAGTAGGATATAGCACGACAGGAACAAATGAAGATCAGCTTGTAGAGGATGCCGTTAAAATCGCAATTGATAAAGTGCTTCAAAAGGTAAATAACTATTGGGACGATGACATGTTAAATGGCATGCAATATAAACTCATATTTAAGCTAACGGGTAAATTTAGTAGGGATAAAGCCCAAAAACTACAGGACGCAGTTTCGGATATCATCGATAAGGAGTTCCGAATTAACAAAGAAAATAGCGTTACTGATAAAACAATCGATTACCAGATCTGGGCAAAAAAGGAAAGCTATGATAAATCTTCAAAGATAGAAAGAATGTTTAGGACGAAGCTGGTAAATTTATGCAAAGTCGATAAAATATTTATAAACAGAAAGCTCCTAATCCTTGGATTAGGCAACAATTAAACGCTCCTAATTTTGATTTTAAAGAAACGGACATTACTTTAATGATAAACATTATTATTTGTTTAACTTTACTGCTGGCGTATTTTGGTTATTCCGAGACCTCTCCTAATATAGAATCCAGGCAAACCATTTTAATTCCAACCTTCAAAGGGGCTGCAAGCTCATCTTTACAAGAAGACGCTCTTTCCAATTCCGTACGACAAGCCATTGCTGAATCAAACCTATTCAATGTTTGTTCAAATGATGAACTACTGGCCGTTCTATCTAAATTCGGGTCTTCGAACATACCATTCATTACTTCTGAAGAATTAAACAGGAAAAGCATAAACAGTATAAATCAAACGCCTTTTCAAAAATATATCGAAGCTGTTCGCAAATCCATACCAGCAAACTACATATTGCTAGGCACCTTCTCAGAAAAACCTAACAAGCTTACAATTTCAGTAATTCGAGTTGATGATGGTCGTTTTATTTCATCAACCTCATATGAATCCGAAAGAGATTTCAATTATTTCACGAAGAACGCATCTACAACGGCTTTAATCTTTTTAAGAAAAGCAATAATCGGAAAGTCACAGCTTGACAATATCGCTACTTTGGCCGCATCCTTTTTCAACCATATCGACAACAACGAGCCTGATTTAGCATACGAATTGCTTTCTGTCTACGACAAACAGTCAATGTCATCTTTCGCATTTTCAAATAAAATAAGAATGCGTTCATCTACTATAAATCCTAAATACATAACGCTACAATCCCAGGATATTAAAATCGACAGCACCTTTCTAGTTAAAATTAAGGGCAAAACATCTGTCAAGGAAAGCGTTACGTCCAAAACAGCGTTCAGGTTTGGTTTTCTCGACAAGAACATTATTAAGATATCTAAAGCAATCTTGACATATCGCATTCCAGACAAAACATCTTTTATGTTATCTTTTTTTAGAGGCAACAGCTCAGTCAACCTGGATGAGGCCTTTAATAATTCCTTAGCATCCGGGGATTATCCGACAGTATCTGCTAACAGATCTATTTATGTTCTCGAATACAACGATTCCGTTCGCCTTTTTGCCTCTCTCAAGGGCGCCCGTATTCAGGATTCCCTTGAAAAAGCTTATCAGAAGTATTTACACAACAACATATCAATCCAAGCTCAAATAGAAGGCCATACCAATCTTCAATCAAAAATCTCAGAATCCCTTGAGGACATGGAGAAGTATCCCGAAAATTGGAACAAAGAACAGGTCGACTTATTAAATGAAAGCGTTAAAAACGGTATCGATAAAATCGACATATCCGTTATAATTACTAACAATAGCATGGATTCTCTTTTCTGTCCGGAATTAATTCTGAATTCTATTTGCAACAGGCAAACTGCGGACACTTCGTTGATTACGAACTATTTGAAAAATGAGGTTTTACCAAAACTTACTTTTCTACCTTTTATCGACCTCAAGAATAAAAACATCGCCCCTTATAAATCTAACGAGTATGGTTTTTCTTTCAGTGGCCCAGCATTTGATAAACTTCTTAAAGATGACTTTTGCTCTACAAATCAAAACATCAACCTTAGCCTCTCGCCAAAACCTATTCTTGCGTTTGGAAAACAACGACGCAAGCACTGGGGTTCCCTGTGGGATATGCCTGAATTCAACTTGCCTTAACAATTTAATGCTTTACGGAATACAGAATATGCCATCCTTATACATTGACCCGCTAGACAAAGGCATCGGAACCAAGCTCCGCAATTTAGAGCCCACACGTGGATATTGCGTTTTTGTGGATATTGTTGGTTCAACCAAATTAAAAGACTCCTCACTTGAAAGATGGGTCTTGTTAATCCACAACACCTTCGCAAACATCAAGTCCCACTTATCCTCTTCCTGGCCACCAATGAAATGCATTGGTGATGCACTTATGTTTTTTATTCCAGACAACCCTATTGACAATTATGAAACATCACTACATCTATTTGCAAATCTATATTCCATTGTTACGAATAATAAATCAAAATGGCTCAGAAGAATTAAAGTTAGTGTAGTAAGATGCATGAATTCATATGCCATTTCATTTATTAAAAATGCCGAGGATGTCTACGGCAAGGACATTGATTTGGCCGCCAGACTATTAGAACTCGCAGGTGAAAATGAGATAATCCTAAACGATATTTTCTACAACAAGTTGCTCAATGCATACAATCGATTAAATCCAAGACACAAGCATCCATTCAAACCATTAATTCATAAACTAGTCGGACCTTGGTTTGTAAACCTAAAAGGATTTAAAGAACCAACTTGCATATACAAACTTCCAAATCTTTCTGCACACCTAGTTGAAAAATCAGATGTCTATTAAAGAACCGCCTGCGCCATCGTGGCTACGGCTGAAAGTGGGCGCTGCAAAGACATGAAAAACTAAAGGCACATTTAAAATGATTCCTGAAGGACCAATCTACACCAAAGGCACCTCTTTCCGTGCCAAAGCCGAGGCCTCTGCCAGAAAATATAGAGCCGAAACTCTTCAGCTTGCAGCCTTCGATCGCTACGGTCACCGACTAGCAGATAAAGACGCGCAACGCCATATGAACTCTCTACCTTGCTGTCGAGAAGCGATTGGCTCTGCAATTAAGAAGCGCGCAGAACACGGCAAAGGCATCAGTCTTGACCGCACTACTAAAAACATGCTTTCATCCCAGGCAATGTGTTTTAACCTCTTTGTACCGCTCAACCTCAACAAACCATTTGCCGCCCTTTGTCTCGATGAGCTGATAGGTGATGTGAAGACGGTTTTTGAAATCCATATTGAATACACGCCACCGAATGACATATTCGGAGACCAAAGCGGACGAGGTGGTGTTGATTGCGATGCGCTCATCATTTATCAGCGACACGACGGAAAACGAGCGCTACTGGTTGTAGAAACCAAGTTCGTTGAGCAGGAATTCAGTATTTGCGGTTTCCGAAAGACCACACAGAAGAACAAATGCCCGGAAGATACAATTGTCGGTACAACTTTCGCAGAATGCCGGTATCATTCATTGAAAGGGTATAAATACTGGCAGGTATCAAATCAGAGCGGAATCTTTGACATGGAAAAGATACACAACCGGCAGTGCCCGTTTGGCGGTGATCTTTGGCAGCTCTGGACCAACCAAGCACTTGCCTATGCTCTAGCCAAGGAACGTAAATGTGATTTTTATACCTATGCCGTTATTTACCCTGAAGGCAACACCGCACTGACGGGTAACGGAACAGTATTCAACCGGTTTCGAGATGTTCTCTCCGTCCCTGAACATTTTCTACCGATAACGCTTGAAAAGGTTATGGCGACGATGCGATTATATGCTGATGGGGCAACCAATAAGAAATGTGTCGAAGAATTCGTAGAACGGTACGATGTCAGGAAAATATAATTTCGGGATCTGAAAACGACCTTCTACGAACCACTACAATCGAGGATTTCAGCCTACCCCATGGTTTTGCATGTCAAAAATAACAGTGTTCACGCGTAATTTTTGATAAAATCATAATATCCACGCCGCCCATATTCAGAATGCCGATGGACGGATCGCTTAATTTTATCAATTCTGAGCAGCTATTCTTTTAGTGTAAAGCCGACGTCCATGCCAATTCTCTCTAAGCCTTTAGCGCTGAGATAAATTCCCCCCTTTCTGCTTAGGTAAATTCCCCCTTTCCCTACATCACCTGATTCTACGGCCTTGAATCTGGTTTTTTTCTGGTTGTCTTCCCTGTTGTTTTTGATTTTCCCTACGGTTGAACAACCGGGGGGAATTAATGGAACGGATATGTTCAGGGAGTCATTGCGGGCAGCCCTATGTGCCCAACCCTAAAGTAAAGCACCAACAGTACTGTTCGCGTTCGGCATGCCAACAAGAGCGGAAAGCGCTTTGGCATAGACGCAAACTGCTGACGGATGAGGAATACCAGCAGAACCGGTCAGCGGCGCAGCAGGGCTGGCGGGAGCGTCATCCCGATTACTGGCGCGACTATCGGAAGGCGCACCCGGAGTACAGCGAGCGCAATCGTGTATTGCAACGGGAGCGCAATAAGAAGGCGCGTTGCGTTGCTGAGCGGGCGGGGCCGCTATCGGGTGAGGTTGCAAAGATGGACTCAGCGGTGATTGCAAAGACAGACGCGTTAGGTGGTGTAATATCAGGAACTTACCGGTTAGTCCCCTTCGTTCCTGGTGTGATTGCAAAGACAGACGCGTTGCTGGTTCAACTGTCTGTGGTATCAAGCGTTTACGGGTAAGCGGTCTGATTGCAAAGATAGGACTCGATAGGTTTTCTGTTCATGATGTGTTAAATTTACCACCGGAATCCAGCCGACTTTATGCGTTTTGCCAAGGAGCATGCGTGACGGACACGGTGGAACTTAAATCTCTCGATACCCGCTATGAATGTTTGCGGGTCAAGGATAGGGGGCTTGAATATGCCATTCAGTCGTCGATTTTGGAGCAAGGCATTTTGGAGCCGTTGTGCGTGATCGCGCTCAGCGCTACGGAACGTGTTCTTCTGGACGGGTACAAGCGTTACCGGAGCGCGGTGCGTTTGCGTCTTTCGAATGTTCCGGTGTTGACCTGGGAGGGCGATGCGGCGGTTGGAATACTGAAGCTGCTTCGGTTTTCTTCGGGCAAAGGCCTGAGCGCTGTCGAGGAGGCTGGCCTCGTCAATGAATTGCACCAGGTTCATCAGTTGAGCATGGTTGAGATAGCCCGGCGGCTTGGGCGTTCGGTCTCTTGGGTCAGTTTACGGCTGGGGTTGTTGCATGAGATGGGTGATAAGGTTCGGGAGAGGATATTTTCGGGTGATTTTCCGGTGCGGAGTTATATGTATTCGCTGCGACATTTTACGCGCGTAAAATCCGGGGTCTTCAAGGAGGCGGTATCGGCGTTTGTCGGCTGCGTATCGGGCAAGGGTTTGAGCAGCCGTGATATTGACCGACTGGCCCAAGCCTATTTTAAAGGGGACGCGATGATGAAGTCCCAGATTGAAAAAGGGGAATTGGACTGGACGCTGCGGCAGTTAAAAGAGGGGGATGCCGGAGTAGCGCAGCCCCGCAATAATTTAAGCGAGTTGGAATCGCGTGTTTTATCGCAATTAGAAACTGTCTGTGCGTATTCCATAAAGTTGAGTTATGGCCTGAAGGATACGCGCCTGGTCAGCAATGACTTTTTTGTTCATGGGGCAAAAGTCGCCCAAAAAGTTTTAACGAACTGGGATGGTTTTCACCACACGTTACGGGAGTTTTATGATACCTCAAGAGCAAAGAAAGACAATCATAACGCTGCATGGGCTGGGCAAGCCCAAGAAAGAGATTGCCCGGCTATTGGGCATTGACGTCAAGACCGTCAAGCACATTATTAAGGTTGGCGGCGGTACACCCGCCAAGCCCCGCAGCGATAAAATCGTTTTGGATGAACCGCTTTTGCGGGATGTGTTTTCCCGCTGTGACGGTTATGTCCAGCGCGTGCATGAGGTCTTAAGCGAGGAATACGGCATTCGAATCGGTTATTCCACGCTGACTTCTCGTGTTCGGGAACTGGGCTTGGGGGAGAAAGCCTCTTCCCGGAGTTATCACGTTGACGATGTTGCGGGCGAAGAGATGCAGCACGACACTTCGCCCTATAAAGTCAAGATAGGCGGGAAAGAGACGCCGGTTATTTGCAGCGGGCTATACCTTCGCTACTCCAAAATGCGCTATGTCCGGTTTTACCGGCGGTTCAACCGATTCACCCTGAAATGCTTTATGGACGAGGCGTTGCGGTTCTTCGGATATTGCGCAAAGAGATGCGTTATCGACAATACCAGTCTTGCCCTCTGGTATGGAACGGGTCCCAGGGCGGTGTTTGCGCCGGAGATGGCGGGCTTCTCGAAGAATTACGGCTTTGAATGGAAGGCCCATGAGGTCGGTCATTCCGACAGAAAAGCGGGCATGGAAAGGAGCTTCTGGACGGTGGAAACGAACTTTCTTCCCGGCCGCGTTTTTGCGGATCTCGAAGACCTCAACGCGCAGGCCTTTGAATGGGCGACACAAAGATACGCCAAAAGGCCGCAGTCTAAAACAGGGCTGATTCCAATGCAAACCTTTGAAACGGAAAAACCCTATCTTGTAAAGCTGCCGCAATATATCTCGTTCCCCTGCCTGGAGCACCACCGGAGCCTGGACGATTACGGATACGCGACCTTTGACGGTAATTATTACTGGGCACCCGAGTACACCAAAGACAAACAGAAAATCAGGGAAGTCAAACTTATCGAGTATGCGAAAACCCTTGTTCTCCACTATAAAAACACGGAACCGGTGCGCTATAGCCTCCCCAAGGACGGAATCAAAAACGAGCGGTTCACCCCGGACGGCGTGAAGCCGACCTACCAGCCGAGGAACCGGAAGAAAACCAGCGACGAAGAAGAAAAGGCGCTTCGCGCTATGGGCGAAGTTGTCAGCGCCTATGTCGATAGGGTGAAGGCAAAAGACAGCGGCGTTCATTATCCTCATCATTTTTTAAGGGAACTTTATCTCCTCTTGAGAAAGATGGCGCAGCCGCTTCTCGAACAGACCATGGAACGCGCCTTGAAATACCAGGTCAACACCCTTGAGGCCATCGCCCGGATCGCCGCCGCCTATCTGAAACCGAATACCGGGGAGTTGCCCGAAATCGAAGTCGCGCACGACTACATGCAACGGGAAGCTTATCAGAAAGGCCGCTTTTGCGATGAGCCAGGTCTCGATAGCCTTGAAACGCTTTTCAATCGTGATACGAACGAATCTCAAGATCTTCAAGACAAGGAATAAATCCGATGGACAATGAAATTAAAACCCAATTGGAATATCTGAAACTGAAACAGCTGGCGGACTCCTGGGACCAAACCCTGGCCCAGGCCAGTAAAAACAAAATCTCCTATCACCGCTTTTTGGAAGATATTGTCAGCCGGGAATACCTGGCGCTTAAGGAAAGCAGGCGGCTTACAAGAATCAAGGCCGCTAAAATCCCGGAAATGCTCCCTATGGAAACCTTCCCGTTCAGCGAACAGCCCAAGCTCAAGAAAAAGATGGTCATGGAGGTTTACGACTCCCTGAGTTACATCCACCAGGCCCAGGTACTCTGCCTCATCGGCCCTACCGGGTGCGGAAAATCAGGCCTGGCAACCGCCTACCTCATTAACGCCATCAACAAGGGCTATCGAGGCCGCTTTATCGACTTCAGGGAACTCGTAACCCTTCTGTACCGGTCTCAGGCGGACTACTCGCAGAAGAAAATGCTCAGCCAACTTACCGCTTATGATTGCCTCATGATTGACGAACTCGGATATTGCTCCACCGAAAAGGATGAGGCCGGATTGTTCTTCGACCTCATGAAGCAACGGCACAAAAAGAAATGCACCATCATCACTACCCAGCTCGGCTTCGATGAATGGAACGGCTTCCTCAAAAACAAACACCTCGCCATGGCGCTCATCGACCGCATCACCGAAAACTGCACCGTCTTTGACATGCAAAAATGCATCAGCATCAGAAGCAAAAATATCCGGTACGCTACCGGCGAATAGCCGGTCCCAGCTAAAACCACCCCCGCTAATTGTCCGGTATGCATTGCTACCGCATTGCATACTGGATACTCCATCCATAACGGCGAATGAGAAAAACCCTGCGAAGGAAAGAGCCCTTTTATCTAAGCCCAGAGGGGGGAATTTAGGTTAGCGCCAAGGCTAAGCCAATCTGAATGCACCAGTCGATTCCAAGCTCCGACAAAAAGGACGTCACTTAAGCCTCATAAACCGGATAAAGCCACTGGGATTAGGATCGGTAAAAGTGCGCTTATCCGTAATAACGAGCATGATGCTCTCATGTGCCTTGTTTAATTCCAAACCAAAAAGCCGCCATATTCAAAATCTTTATTTTCAGTCACACTGCGAAATATTTTGCCTCCTTGTTGGATCGATGTCTTAACACAACTGGCAGGATGATTATGTTTGTTAACCGTGGCATGCGAGGCAACCCATATAAAGGGAGTCTGGATCTTTGTTAGAACATCATTACTCCAATTATATTCTGAGCCATGGTGAGGGATGGAAGCTATGGAAACCTTATCCACCAATCTTTGGTTCTTATTATGAAAGTCATCGAGCCATAACGGGAATGAGAAATCACCAGTGAGCATCTGAAATAGCGGCGCATTAAAACAAGCGAAATGATTTTTATCCTTGATTTTGCAACATAATTGTGGGTTTCCGCAAGGTCCATGAACTGTAATCAGAGAAGTTGTATTTAATTCGTCGCCCTCGCCGAAAACCTGTTTATAAGCGGAAGCTATTTTATTTCTTTTTGATCGACTCATTAATTCGGCGATACTTTTTGAGTCAGCTATATCTATGCCCCAAGATTTTAGTGATCGCTCAAATTGCAATCGAAGCTCTTTGGTTAGGGGATTATTGTAAAAAGAAAAGAACCATTTTCCGTCGCAGGCTATTACAACACCGCCTGATTCAGCGAACTTAATTTTACCAGTATTGTTCAACACTTCATCATTATTGGGCTTGAAAAGCATTTTCATTTTGAAGCCATGGAAATCAGGGTCAGGCAGAAAATCCTCTGGGATAAAAACACTGTGTTCAGCATTCGGATTTGAGTTGTCTATATAAATAACCTCGTCAACACCATTTTCTTCTATCAAGAAGGTTGCCGGATTTTCTAAAAAGGAATCGCTCCAAGCAGACCTCTTTCCGGTTAATTTAATAACCATTCGTTCCCAAGGTAGGGCAAAAGGAAGAATAACAAGTTTTGCCCCCCGATTTTTGAGTAACTGTTTTATTCCATTGTAATGATCCGTATGCAAATGCGAAATTACCAACAAATCAATCTTTTGATCCTTGGGCACGCTTTCTGTATAATTGTTGATTGATTTAATTCTTGGAGCCCTATTGTCTGAACCACAATCGTAAACAAAATTAAAATCGATTTTATCAGTTTGAAGCCTCCCGGTGTAAAAAAGACCCTGACCCACAGAATGAAATGTGAACTTGCACAATAAATCGTTTATCATACTCTAACCTTTTTGAAACCCAACTCGACGTTTATCTTGAGATTCATACATTTAGGTTTTATTCGTCATTTTCTGTAAAATGCTCAAATCCTTCCGAAGATTCCAACCGTTATGCACCCAAAAAGAGCGACCACTTGCATTCGCGTTGAATAAGAAACCATTGCACTTCGGAATATGATTCCGTTGTAGCCCATTCAAGCAATGCTGAACGAGGTCTTTACCGATGCCAAGTTTCCTATAAGATGGCAATACCGCCAAGTGATGCAGGTATCCTCGACGCCCATCATGACCGGATAAGACAGCGCCCACAATACAGCCGGCGATTGTTGCGACAAAGCTCAATCCCGGATTACGTTTAATGTAGCGTGAAAGCCCAGGTTTTGAATCACACTCCTTATCAAGACCAATACCCGGCGTATTTTCCCATAGGTAAATAACTGGGGTGAAGTCATTGGGGCGCATTAGTCTGATTTTATATTTCATAAATATATAGCCACTTTTAAACTAATTTACCTATTGAATTGGATCAAGTTAAAATCGGTTATTTGCCGTCGTTTTCAGGTATAATTATATTGGGAATCCCGTTCGCTTTTCTTCACACGATCCACTTGTCCTAAAACCACCAACCAATCCCT
>Ga0208246_1001235_pt1 | contig 14995 bp, 16 predicted proteins | sample RifOxyD2_FD_184039 | JGI IMG/M metagenome (GOLD analysis project Ga0208246, IMG submission 184039) | Soil microbial communities from Rifle, Colorado - Rifle Oxygen_injection D2 (SPAdes) | ecosystem: Environmental > Terrestrial > Deep subsurface > Rock core/Sediment | place: Rifle, Colorado... | reverse complement strand
ATCTATCTGGCAAAGCTTTGCCAGCGAACTGCTCGTCGCTCAAGAAAATAATAATCGGAATACCTCTTTTATTTTCTAAGCTCCTGCGCAAGGCTTTCTAAATTTTATATTTATGTTTTTATACCTGATGCACAGAGCAAAAGTGCGCGCTACGGCCGTTTATTATTTTTCTTAAAATTATTCCTTTACAGCCACTTTTTCTACATTTTTCTCCTGTGCGCCTGTAAGCTTCATGGTGTAGTTGGAATTTTCCCGGTAGACCATAAATATTTCGGTAATCTGACATGGAATCTCCGCCGAAATTTATGCCTTTTTTAAGCGTTTCTTTAATTGTTTTAAAAATTAATTTTAATTCTTTTTCTTTTATATTAGAAACTTTTTTTTCAGGATGAACTCCTGCTTTCCACAGTATTTCATCGGAGTAGATGTTGCCAATGCCGGCAATTATACTTTGATCTATTAGAACTGTTTTTATTTTTCCGTTTGGTTTTTTATTTAATCTTTCCTTAAATTTTTCCAAAGTGAATTGTTTTTCCAGTGGTTCTGGTCCGATGTTATTCAGGTGTTTTGTTTCATGCGCTATTTTGGTGTCTATAAGAGTTATTTTTCCAAACTTGCGCGCGTCTGAAAAATATAACTTTTCTTTATTATTGAAAGTGATTGTAAAATGAACGAAGCGGTTGATGGGGTCTTTTTTGTATTCTCCGTACATTAAATGCCCAGTCATTTTCATGTGTACTAAGATAGTTTTTTCTCCAGAAATATTTATTAAAATATTTTTTGCTCGTCTTTCTACAGATAAGATTTTTTTATTTAAGACTTCTTTTTTAAAAATCTTGAAAAATTTTGGATTAGCGATAGCGTATTGCTGGCGTTTATCTTTTGTAGATAAATCAGTCCAAACGTCTTTTATTATAAGGCCTATTATTGTCTTTCTTAAGCCTTTGGTGGTGGTTTCGACTTCAGGTAATTCTGGCATATTTTTTCTCTATTTATTTCCTAGAGTTTTCAAAGCTTCGCGGATCTTTGTGTTTGTGTCTGTATTAGGTAAAACTTTTTTCAAAGCTTCTCGTATTTCGTTTTGCGAATAACCTAAAGATTTCAAAGCTTCCATAGCGTCCAATTCATCCCGTAGGGAAGAGCCCTTCTTTTCGCTAATTCCTTCTGCCATTTTATCTCGCAATTCAATTACAATTTTTTCTGCTGTTTTTTTACCGATGCCAGATATCTTTGTGAGATATGATATGTCGCTCGTGCTGATGGCTTTACGAAGTGTATCTATTGAAGCGACTCCTAGAATAGTGAGCGCTCCTTTTGGCCCTATGCCCGATACACTGATGAGCATTTCGAAAAATTCTAATTCAGAATGGTCTAAAAATCCGTATAAATCCAATATGTCTTCACGCACGTGAGTGTGAATCCAGAGCATCATTTCATCGCCAACTTTTTTTGCTTTAGACACTGTGTCGGGGGATACATTTATCTTATATCCGACCCCATTTGTTTCTAGTATTAAAAACTTCTCTGTTTTTAATACTATTTTCCCTTTTACACTTCCGATCATATATTAATAATACCAGTTTAATGCTTATTTGAACACATTGACTTCCTAACCTCTAACCCTCATAGTTATGCAGGAAACACAATGCAGAAATCTCTGCACCGGTCCGACGGCACTCGGAATATGCCCGTGTGTATTGGGTGAATGTCCTTTGAGAGGAGAAAGATAAGTGAGAAAAACTAAAACCATAGCAACGCTTGGTCCGGAATCGTGGGGTAGAGAAGTTCTTCGGGGAATGATAGCGGCAGGTGCCGACATTCTTCGGATCAATCTCTCTTACGTTAGTTTGGGTCATGGGTATGACTTCTTGGCCGAGGTTGTCGCAGAGGCTAGGAAAATCGCTCATGATTTGGGACGAGTGGTGGAGATCATGATAGATCTTCCTGGACACAAGTTTCGCTTGGGAGAGTTCATAGACAGAAAGGTTAAGCTCGGAGATTCTATTGAGCTAACTTCAAAAGTGATCCTTCAAGACGGACAGGTGCCATTTCCTTATGAAGATTACTTGTCTTTGATGAGAGTCGGACAAGAAATAATCTTTGGGGATGGTATTCCTCGTCTAGAAGTAGTCGAAGAAGGGTCTAAGGTCGTTCAGTGTAAGGTTACTCTAGCTGGTTTGCTCAAGTCGCATTATGGGCTTACTGCTCGTGGTCTAAAAGTTGCGGACCTAGGACTTCCTTCGTTGACGAAGGCAGACCACCTTGGTTTGAAGTTTGCAATACGTGTGAAAGCTGAGCAAGTCGTAATGTCCTATGGGACGTCCGCGAAACAAATGGATACCTTCATAAAATGCTATCGCGGACTTGGAGGGTTTGGAAAAGTGCTCTTCAAGTATGAGCTGGCTGAAGCAGGGAATGATCTGGAGGCTATCGTTTCGGTTAGTGATGGTGGTTTTGTTGGACAGGGGGACTTGGGTCTCTCTGTTCCATCAGAATTTGTTCCAGGTGAAGCAGCCAAGGTGGTAGATGCTTTTCGTGTTGCTGGAAAGCCATGCATAGTTGGGACGCAACTTCTGACTAGCATGAAAAAACATCCTTTTCCTACTCATGGAGAGAGGGCTGGGGTTCACTACAACGTGTTGATTGGTGCTACGGGCTTGATGGTCAGCGACGAGACGTCTATGGGAGAGTTTCCGGTAGAGGTGGTTCAGATTCTTGTTCGGCTGATCAATGCGGCTGAAGGAATCACTTCGAAAACAGCTCGAGTTCTATACAAATAGCAGTATTCTGCTCGCCAGGAAGTGGCGTTATACTTTTTACAAATCGTTTTCAACCGTCTTCATGGGAGCCGCCTAAGGAGACGGTTTTCATTTTTATTTTTTAATAAAATTGCAATTTTTTGGTTTTTTTGCTATACATACATATATGCCAATAACACAATCAGCTAAAAAAGCGATTCGAGGTTCCCTTCGCAAGAAGGCTTTTAATGACAGCCGAAAGCGCGCAATGAAAGAAGTCATAAAGAAAATCGAGAAAATCGCCAAAACAGATAAGAAAGAAGCTCTTAAAATGCTTTCCAGCGCTTTTGCAATTATAGATAAAGCAGCTCAAAAGAATGTCATAAAGAAAAATAATGCTGCTCGAAAGAAGGCTCGGCTATTTTGTTTAACAAAATAGCTAGTCCATCAAGTTTCTAAAGTTTGTAAAGTAAAAAGTAATTAAAAATCTTAACTTTATAAACTTTCAACTTTATAACTTTAAGAACTTATTTATGAATAATCTTTTAGAATTTTATGGAACAGAATGTCCGTATTGCGTGACTATGCATGAGCTCGTGGAAAGATTAGAAAAAGAAGAGGGGATAAAAATTGAAAGTTTGGAAGTTTGGCATAATGAAGAAAATGAAAAGCGACTTTTGGAAATAGATAAAGATTTATGCGGAGGTGTGCCTTTTTTCTATAATACAAAAACTAAAAAATTTATTTGTGGAAATACGAATTATGAGACGCTTAAAAAATGGGCTAAAGGAGAACCATTTATTCAAGAAGAATAAATAAAATTAAAAAAGCCCCAGAAGGGGCTTTTTTAATTGAAATGAATTCCCGCCTTAGTGGCCGGGACAAGCTTATGCGCGTTGTACGTTCACAGCATTCAATCCTTTTGGTGATTGTTCTGTTTCGAAAGAAACAGTATCACCTTCTTTGAGCTCATCAAAAGTTACGCCAACTAGAGAATTGCTGTGGAAGAATAAATCCTTCTGTAGCCCTTCGCCGGTTATAAAGCCGAAACCTTTATCAGTGAGTCTTTTTATTGTACCAGTCATTGATTTTTTTAGTTAAGCTATTAAATACAAATTAAGATTGCTTTAGAAATCGACTCTTTTCGCACCTACTTTGTCTATCTAGTATAGCATAAAGCCCCCTATTTTGTCAAGTGTTTGAAATACCCTTTCTATTTAAGTCTAAATAAGCTAATCTATGACAATGTCTAAAGAAGTTAAAGAAGTAGGAAAAAATCAAGAAACCATAGTCCGATTTGATAATGTCTCATTTGAATGGGGGGTAAATAAGCTTATCTTGGACGAGGTTAGTTTTACTGTGCGAAGGGGAATGAAGTTTACATTAATGGGGCAAAATGGCGCGGGCAAGAGCACAATTTTTGGTTTGATTTCTGGTTTATTTAATCCCGAATCTGGAATTATAAATGTTGTGAAAGGTGTAAGCATTGCTTCTGCAAAGCAGGTAATCCCTAAAGACCAACTGGATTGCACCGTTAGAGAATTTTTTGAGAAATCTTTCAAACACAAAGTTTATGACATTGATCCGAAGATTGATGATGTTTTAGAAGTAGTAAATTTGAAAGGACACACTAAAGTTCATGATAAAAAAATCAGGACCTTTTCTGGGGGACAACAGGCTAGGCTTTTGCTTGCTTCGGCTTTGATTCAAGATCCAGATTTACTTCTTTTAGATGAGCCAACAAATAATTTAGATAAAGCTGGAATAGCGCATTTAACAAAATTTTTGATAGATTATAAAAAAACAGTCTTGGTTATTTCTCACGATGCGGAATTCTTGAATGCATTTACGCAGGGAGTTCTTTATTTAGATGTTTATACAAAAAAAATCGAACAATATGTCGGTAACTATTTTAATGTGGTCAAAGACATTACTGCTCGTGTGGAAAAAGAGAATATGAAAAATGCTCAGCTTCAAAAAGAAATTCAGGCAAAAAAAGATCAGGCGAATGTGTTTGCTTATAAAGGCGGAAGGCTTCGCTTGGTGGCAAAGAGGATGCGTGAAAAAGCTGAAGAGTTAGAAGAAGAAATTGTGGATGTGCGAAAAGAAGACAAGTCTATCAGACCTTTTATTATTCCTAGCCAGCCAGACTTGATAGGGGAAATTTTGCATATTTCTTCTTTTACGACTATGAAAAATGGCAAGATAGTAAAACATAAAGCAAAAGTATCTTTAAATAAAAATGTGCATTTGCTTTTGCAAGGACCAAATGGAATAGGGAAGACGACTTTACTTGAAAGGCTAGCTTCAGGCCATGCAGATGGTGAAAAAGTAAAAGAGGGAATACGTATTGGTTATTATAGGCAAGATTTTTCCACGCTTAATTTTGAGGATACTGTGTATCAATCTTTATTGAGCGCGATGCTTGCGGGTGGTGAGAAGTTAGATGAAGAGCGAATGCGTTCCATTTCTGCCGGATTTTTAATTACCGGAGAATTTATCCGCACAAAAATAGGAAGTCTTTCCGAAGGGCAAAAGGGGCTCGTGGCTTTTGCTAGACTTGTTTTACAAAAACCCGGACTGCTCATTCTCGACGAGCCGACGAATCACATAAATTTCCGCCATTTACCAGTTATTGCTAAAGCTCTAGACGAATACAAAGGCGCAATTGTCCTCGTTTCCCACGTTCCCGAGTTCGTTAAACAAATTAGGATTGATGAAGTACTTGATTTAGAAAAATAAATGGGTGGCGAAGGTCTCCCTTCGCCACCCCACTGATCTGTCGATTGAGTTGTTTCACTCTTTCTCTAGGACGTCGACGTTGTCCGTCAACATTACTGTTGACCCACTGTTTTCCTCTTTTCTCCGTTGTTTCTTTCAAAACACTTTTATCCCTCAACGGTTGATGTCCCGTTCACTAACTGGTTAGTCACTAGAGCCCACGGGTAGGGGAATAAAGTGACTTTCCATACTACTCTTTACGAAGGACAAAGCATATTTCCATATTATTCCGGAAGAGGGTGATGGATATACCTTTTATGGGGGACAGTAGTTATTCCCAATCCAAAGAACTATTGCTTGTCAGGCGAGGGTTGGTTGTCATGACCCTCTTAGTTTCTTTAGCCGCTTTCTGCTGTCAGGAGCAGTAGGCATCCTCGTTATAACACCTACCCGTGCTTGACGGAGGACATTTTTATCATGAGACCTTCCTTTCTACCATCTTTCCCAGATGGATTTTTTTTAATACTACATCTATTAGAAAGATTTGCCAAGCATGGGTTTTAGAAAGGTAGCTAATTCTTCTCCTTTTATTTTTCTCATGGCAAGTCAGCAAGGGTAGTCCTTGCTTAACTTAAATCAGGTTTGTTTTCGTTGAAAATTTGATTATATGTTTCTAAATTCAGCTCCATGTTTTTTATATATTCTGGGATAAGAGAAAAATCAATAATTGTAGATTCTAGCCTATTTTTTTCTATAAAATCTTGATAGCTTGAGAATTGGTAATCTTGTAGAAATTTCTCCGCGTCTTGTTTGTTTTTTACACCATCTTCTTTCCAATTTTTTTGAATAATTGATAGTGGGTTTAGGTGTATATAGGAAAAAATATACATATATTGGGAGTCATTGTTAATATGTTCAGATCTGAAGGGATGCGTAAAAAGGGGACCGCTTCGATCATATTTTTTATTGAAATACATTGAGTAAGCGGTTAAAAGTTTCCCCATAAATTTACTGATACCGTTTTCTGTGTGTTCATAGAGTATTAAATGAAAATGATTTGGCATTAAACAATAGCTTAGAATCGAAACAAGAGGTTTTTCCTTTTCTTCTTCAAAAATATTTTCTAATTTGTTTTTTTGTAAGAAATTATCCATTCTAAACGGCAAATTTTGATTCATAATATATAAAAGAGCCGTAAAACGATAATAATCTTTTTCATTTAGAAAAATCTTTCTTTTTTCTACTCCTCGAGAATAAATATGGTAATGTTCTTTTTCCGCAAATGGTGTTTTTCTATACATCTTTATATTATAGTAGAATACTAAAATTTAAGCAAGGGTAGTCCTTGCTGAGTCTGAGTTATGAGTTCGTCAAACAAATCAGGATTGACGAAGTACTTGATTTAGAAAAATAGTCAATTCTTCACCTTTTATTTCTCGCATAGTGCCGGATTTTAGATTGCCGAGTTTTATATTCATTATTCTTTCGCGTTTCAGGTTAGCGACTTCTTGGAAAAGGTTTGCGCACATTCGGCGAATCTGATGTTTCTTGCCTTCGGTCAAGATTGCTTTAAAAGTAAAAGGACTTAAGATTTTTACTTTGCATTTTTTAGTAAGGTAGCCTTCTATGTTTACTCCGGCTTCCATTTTTTGCTTGAAATTTGAGCGAAGTTTGTTGGAAGTTCTGACGACGTATTCTTTTTCATGAAAAAATTTCGGATTTAAAAGCTGGTCAGTGATGCGTCCGTCATTTGTGAGGATTAAAAGTCCATGACTGGCTTTATCTAGCCTTCCGAGGGGGAATAGACCTGCCTCTGGGGAGTCTGTTTCTATCCCGATTGGTTTATTGTAAGCAAAGTATTTATATTCTTTCTGTTCTGCGCCATTTACTTCTATTTTATCCGTCTCATTTACTTTATCTCCCAATACTGCCAATTTGCCATTAATAAACACTTTTTTAGCAGACACGAGCTCATCTGCACCTCGTCTGGTAGAGATTTTTTTTAGAGCAAGATATTTATTTATACGCATTGGGAAAGAATTTGGGTCTTTCTGTATTTCTTTTTGCATTTATCTACTTTACCACAGTTTTATTATTCATACCTTAATGCATCTATTGGATTGAGCATTCCTGCGCGACGAGCAGGGTAATATCCAAAGATAATTCCTATTGCAGTGGACACACCGAAAGCTATCAGTACAGAGGAAAGTGAAACTTGGGTTTGAACTAGGCCGGTAGATGTTACTAAAAGACAAATTAGCCAACCTAAAATAATTCCTATGAAACCACCGATGAATGTCAGAACGATAGCTTCGGAAAGGAATTGTGTATTTATATCACTTTTTTTAGCTCCTATAGCTTTTCTTAAACCAATTTCTTTCGTGCGTTCTGTAACTGTTGTTAGCATCATATTCATAATTCCTATTCCTCCGACTAGAAGTGAAATTGAAGCAATAGCGGCCAGAAAAAGGGTGAAAGTATCTATGACGGTGGTGAGAGTTCCTAAAATATCTTCTTGTGAAATTATAGAAAAGTCTGCTTCATCTACACGATGTTTTTCTAAAAGTGTATAAGTTATTAAATTTTTGACTTCTGTCATTTGATTTTTATCAGTTACAGATACGGCCATCATTGAAAGATAATCCATTCCTGAAAGAATCTTTTGCATTGTAGAGAGAGGAACGAATATCATATCATCTGGTCCAGAAAAACCAGTTCCACCTTTTGCATTTAATATTCCAATAACATTGAAATTAATCTTATTTATACGAATAGTTTTACCAAGTGGGTCTTGATCACCAAATAAATCTGTTGCCACAGTTGCACCCAAGATTGCCTGCCTGCCTATACTTCTTTGGTTTGCATCTGTTATAAAATTTCCATTTGCAATTGTTAGATTATGTACACTCATGTAATCCGGAGTAGCTCCAGTTATTGTTGTATTTGTATTATTGCCATTTGCTACTACTTGAAATCTACTCGAAACTTCCGGTGAAATATATAGAACTCCATCTATATTTTTTATAATATCAGCATCTTCATTTTTTAAAGTTTGTGACGCTCCGCGTCCAGATGAAACAATTCCTCGGCCTGGCTGAACTACTCCTGGAATAATTGTCAAAAGGTTTGAGCCCAATCCTTCTATGCTTGATTGTATGGATGCTTTTGCGCCATTTCCTATGGAAACCATAGCAATAACCGAAGCAATTCCTATAACAATACCGAGCATGGTAAGACCAGAACGAACTTTGTTGGCTGAAAGGGAACTATATGTTTCATTTGCTATGTCTATAAATTTCATATTTTTTTATTTATCGTAATTTACTATTCTTTTTTTATGGGTTGTTCTATCTTCGACTAATAAACCATCTTTTATAAAAAGAATTCTATCAGCATGTTCTGCAATGTCTTGTTCATGAGTGATGAGAATTATAGTACGACCTAATTCTTTATTTAATTTTTGAAAAGTTCCAATAACAATTTCTCCTGTTTTAGAATCCAAGTTTCCCGTAGGTTCATCAGCCAAAATGAGTGATGGGTTATTTACTAATGCTCGAGCTATAGCTACACGTTGAATTTGTCCACCGGAGATTTGGTTTGACATATGATGAAAATGATTTTCGTCTAGGCCAGCTGCAAATAGTGCTTTCTTTGCTCTTCTTTCTCTTTCTTCTCCATGTACTCCAGCATAGACTAAAGGCAACATTACATTCCGCAGTACAGTTGTTCTCGGTAGTAAATTAAAAGCTTGAAAAACAAAACCAATTTTATCTCGGCGAATATTCGCAAGTTCGTCATCTGAAAGAGTGGAAACATCTTTACCATCAAGCAAATATGTGCCCGAAGTTGGACTGTCTAAGGCTCCCAATGTGTGCATTAGTGTTGATTTACCGCTACCCGATGGTCCCATTATTGCCACAAATTCTCCATCTTTTATAGTAAAAGAAACATTATCTAATGCGTTAAATTCAACGTCTCCTGTCTTGTAGGTTTTTGTAATATTTTTTACTTCAATCATAAATATAGAAAGTTTAACGAGCTCTATTATTTGTTGTTGCCGGAGAGCCAAAAAGGCTGGGTGCTGTAGTTGTTTTTATTATTGAAGATAAAATGGTTCTTGTTATAATTTCGTCTCCTTCTTTGATTCCGGAAATAATTTCTGTCTTTGTGTCGTTTGAAATTCCTATCCGTACTTTGATTTTAGTTATTTTATTTTCTAATATTTGCAATATTTCAATATAATTTTCTCCTTTTTGTCCCGCCCCTGAATTGGCGGGCAGGGATTTTACAGCGCTATTTGGGACCACTAAAACATTTTGTTTTTCATTTATAATAATTTCAGCCGAAACACTCATTCCTGGTTTTATTCTTTCATCCTGTGTGTCAAAACTTATTTTTACATTATAGGTCACAACTCCTTGTGAAACAGTACCGACAGAGTCTATTTCTGTTATAACTCCCGATATAGTTAGATCTGGAATAGCATCAAAAGCTAGAGTTGATTTTTGTCCAATCTTTATTTTTGCTACATCAACTTCATTTAATGATATTTCAGCCATTTGTTTTTCTGTGACTAAGGTGGCTACTACCGTACTAGAACTTACTGAATCTCCCTTTTTTATATTTATGACGGAGATTGTTCCAGCAAAAGGTGCTCGAATATAATAATCAGGTAATTTGTCTTTTAAATCTTGTAATGAATTTTCTTTTTGTTTTAAAGATAAGATTTGAGATTGAGTGTCTAGGTCACCATTTAGAAAAGCATCTTTATAATCTTTTATGCTCGTTTTGATTGAAAGTAAACTTAGAAGATGGGTATTTGTTTTAGAAGTATAGCCACTCAAGATTGATTTATGAGTAGTTATGGTTGCAGGAGTAGTATAATAATTTTCTTGTAATAAATCATTAACAAAATCTATATAATTATTTGCATTTTTAATTAAATCAGATACGAGTTTAGTTGTATCGTAAGTTTGAATTATAAGATTTTCAATTGTTGTATTGTTTGTTGTTCTGGAAGTTGCTTTGTAATTATCAAAATTTATATCATAGGCTTTTAATGCAACATCATAAGAGTCTATAAGTTTTTGTTTGTATATTTTTGTTTTTTCGCTATTTTCATTTCCGGCCTGTGCTTCATACCAATCTATATTCCATTGGCCTGTAGCTGAGACACTTTTAAAAAACATATCATTCATTCCTGTCATGATTTCTGGTAGATCAAGAAATACATTTGAAACCGTATTAAAACCGTCATCGTAAGCTTTTGCTAAATCGGCGTTCATATTTTCTTCTGAGTTTTGGATTTTGAATTTTTCAAAAGCGATTTTTGCGGATTCCAGATTTATTTCTGCATCACGAATAGATTTTTGAACATCTTTGTCATCAATTTGCGCGATAAGCCCCCATGCAGATATTTTCTGTCCATCTTGAGCTTTTATATAGACGATGTCTCCAGAGGCTTTGGCTTTGATGTCTATTTGGTTTAGAGCTGAAACTTGTCCACTACCTGAAATAGAAGCAATAATTGAACCTTTTTCTACTTTAGCTGTTATGTAACGTGTTTCTCCAGCTGTGCCGGTTATTTTTCCATAAGCCCAAGATCCAAGAAATAAAATTACTATTAATATAGTGGTGCTTATTATTTTGTGTGCTAAAGCATATGATTTTATTTTAATTGTAAAATTTCCCATTTTTTTAAAAAAGTTTTTCATATGATTTTATTATTTTAATTCTGGTGCTACAGGTGGGGGAAGGGTGGGCATACCAAGTGGCATTACTCTGATAAATTTTGCTTCTATTTGTCCTTGTTCGTTTGGATTTCCTATTATTACAACAAAATCATCTAGTTTAAGGACGTCTTTAGTAATTTTTTGTCTCATTTCTTGTATTTCTGTGTCATCTTTTATCAAGATTACTTTTTCTGTATTATCTTTATCTTGTACTATTATGGTTGGAAGTTCTTTTTTTATAATTTTTCCTATTGCTCCATGAGCATTTGGAAAATTATCATTTCCAAACATGGGACGATTTGGCATCATTCCAAAATTGCGTTCATAATTTTCTCCCCAAGCGTGCCCAAAAGATGCTTTATAAAAACCTACTTTCATTCCGGCAGAAAAAATTAATAAAATAACTATAATAATTCCGAGTCCACATAGAATTCTAAAAGAATTCTTTCCCTCAAAAACCTTTTTTATATTTTCATGTATTTTTTCCATAAAATTTATTTTTTAAAATGATAATGCTAACTGACCTTTAATAATTTGTTTCATAATATATTTTAGTGATAAGAAAAAGATAAAAATCAATATTAAAAAAATAATTATGCTCATAACTGGCAATGATTCAGCTAATAATAAAAGAAAATCTCTCCAATATGTGATTATTAATCCATTACTTGAAAAGGCAAGAGAAAAATATTCATAAAAACCAGATTGTGTTAAGTCTTTTAGCATTATTCTAAATACTGGTACGAGTCCTATGAATGAAGATACTCCAATCGCTGAAAAAGCCCATAGTTTTATACGATTAATGCATTTATCGCGTAAAACTATGGCTTGCCAGATATTTTCTGGTAAATTCACATTCATTTGATATTTTGCTTTTTGAAAAGCTTTTATCAGTCTTTTCTCCATACGATATATATACGAGACTAAGATGAGTTTTGGTGCATTATTTATCAAGAAGTTCTTGAAGTTTGATTATCGCTCTTCTATGAGTACTTTTGACTGTATTAAGAGATTTTTGTAGAATTTTACCTATTTCATCGAAAGTCAGTTCTTCTTGATAATAAAGTATTAGTATTTCTTTTTCTTTTATATTTAGTTTTTCTAGTGTTCTGTTTAAGAATTCACTATCTTCCAATTTTTGGAGAGCTTCATCCGGTAATAAATTTTCATCAGGTATATTTTCTGCAAAAGAATTTTCGTTTTCACTTTCTTTTTCCCCGCCTGCCAATTGGCGGGCAGGTATATCAGAAAATAATAAATTTCTTTTTTTTCTTAAAAAATCTATGGCAGTGTTTCTGGCAATAGTAAAAATCCAAGTTTTAAAACTTGCTTTTTTTTCGTCAAACTTATGAATACTTTTCCATGTTTTTATAAAAATTTCTTGGACTACATCAGATGCATCGTTTTGATTGACGATGTGCGCAGTAAAATTATAAAGAGGGAAAGTATATCTATTTATTAAACCCTTAAAAGCTTCTTTTTTGCCTTCTTTATATAATATGGCTAGTTCTTCATCAGTTTCATTAAATGACATAGATTAAATATAACACAAACACAGCATGGTCTATGCTGTGTTTATGTTTTTCTTTTTTTAGAATATTTTTATTCTATTTTATGACCATTGTTATTAGAATGTTGGTCAGTATTAGTTGGATTTATTCTTTGAATAACAAAACCTCCAGTATCAAGAAGATATTTAACTAAAAGTACTAGCAAGAGAACGAGAATGATCAAAAGCAACCATCCAAACAAATTTGTAGGTAAGAATCCTGCACCAAAAGCAAATGCTCCTAGGAATGCAGATACTTGTTCTCCACTCCAAACTTGTGCAGAAACATTAGAATTTACTAATTGAGGTTGTCCGGCAGGATTTGTATAAGATAGAGTTGCAGGAAAATTCAAAATTGTTTCAAGTGGAGTATTGTCTTTTACTTTCACTTTTACAGTCACTGAATCTTGGCTATTTGCCTTGAGAGTTCCCAAGTTGAAGACCAAAGTTTGGCCTGAGTTAGTAGGATTGTTTGGGTTTGAAGATATAAATTCTACTTCATTAGGAAGATCTATTCGCAACACAAGGCTGGTGATTGAACCAGTGCCAATGTTTTGATAGCCGATAGTATAGTTTATTTCATCTCCTCCGTGTGGTCTGGTGTTGTCTATAGAAGAAATGATTGGTTGATTACGATCTACAGAAGAAGTCATCAAGACTAGAGAAGTAGGAGCAGGATTGTTAGTTGTTTCTTTTTGAATAGTTATAGTTTCAGAATCAGTAGCTGATCCAAAACTGTTACTACAAGTCATTGTGTAAGTTTTATTTCCTGTTAAAGATCCAGTATAGAAAGATCCAGGTCCTAGATTTTTTGGTCCAGCCCAGCCGGTAGAGCCACCAGATGCAACACAAGAAGTGGCATTAGTAGAAATCCAACGAACGGTAGCAGATCCGTTATAAGGAACACTTGTTTTGTCTGTGTAGACGACTACAGTTGGACGATTCGCTATCAATTGACCTCCGACATATACCGTAACTGATTTAGAATCAGAACCTCCATTGTAGTTGCTACAAGAAATAGTATAAGTAGTAGTGCTGATAAGTGGACCGGTATTAAAGCTATTTAAAGAGCCAGTTCCTTTTGATCCTGCCCAGCCATTTGAGCCCCCACTTGCGTAACAAGAAGTTGCGTTATTTGGAGTCCAGCGGACTATTGTATTTTCATTAGGTCCGACAGTTATTCTGTCTGCGGAAATACTTACACTAGGTTGAGAATAATTGTAATTGTTGTAGTTGTAGTTATAATTGTAATTTTCTACATTCACAGTGGTTGATGCATTTGCAGAACCAGTACTGTTTGAACAATTAATATAAAAAGTTGTTGAACCTGTCAAAGCTCCAGTATTGAAAGTACCGGAAGTATTCTTACTTCCAGACCATCCATTTACTCCACCACTTGCGCTACAAGAAGTTGCATTACTAGAACTCCAAGAAATCGTGCTTGAGCCGTTGTAGCTGACGCTAGATGGACTTGCATATATAGAAACGGTTGGGTTTGGAACTGTTACTGGTGCTGGGACATAGACAGGTGTCTGAACATATACTGGTGCTGGAGTGTAAACTGGCGCTGGAGTATAAACCGGATAGCTGTAACTATAACCGCCATAGTTGCTATAGCCACAACCTACGCAAGCTGTGTAATCGTATCCATAGTTGTAACTCGGATAGTAGCCGTAATCATAGCTACCATAATTGTTGTAGCCATAGTCGTAATTATCATAATTATAGGCATAGTCATTATAACCATAGTCGTTGTAACCACTATAATCATACCCACCACCGTAACCATCGTAATTATATCCAGAATCATATCCACTATAATCATACCAACCACCGTAACCACCATAATCATATGCATCGCTGTAACCACCATAATCATATCCTCCACCGCTGTAATCATATCCACCACCGCTGTAATCATAATCTTGTGCATCAACGCGAATTGGTGCAATAAAAACAACACCCAATAAAAGTATTAGTGCCAATATTCCAAAAGATATATATTTGATTGTTTTATTTGTGTTTTTCATAAAATTAACTTTTAGCCCTTATTTTATGGACCAAAAAACCATAAAATAAAGGTTAAACGTGATTATTTAGACACTTTCAATTATATACTATATTAAAAAAAATGTCAAGTAGGACGCATCCTTTCAACACCTTGTAATCACTTCAGCCTTTACCAGCATAAAATACAAGGCATATGTCATATACAACAAATCATAGGTTGCCACGTGTTAGACGGGACGCAGTAC
>Ga0208246_1001234_pt1 | contig 14997 bp, 17 predicted proteins | sample RifOxyD2_FD_184039 | JGI IMG/M metagenome (GOLD analysis project Ga0208246, IMG submission 184039) | Soil microbial communities from Rifle, Colorado - Rifle Oxygen_injection D2 (SPAdes) | ecosystem: Environmental > Terrestrial > Deep subsurface > Rock core/Sediment | place: Rifle, Colorado... | reverse complement strand
AAAAAACATCGTTAAATCACGACGTTATACGAAATAAATTTTGGCGCGCTCATAAGCAATATCTATATAAATACAATTTTATTTTTTACTTATTATGAAGATTAAAACGTATTTGAATTGTACCGAACAAGAAATCCAATCCAAAAAGTTTAACATTTTTATTGGGATAAGTTTGGGGAGCAAGTATTTTATCAAAGATACAATAAAAAAGTATATTCTTTGGGCTTTAGAAAATACCAAAGATGATGTTTTAGTTCTAATCGCAGATAAAAACCACGCAATAAATTATGAAGTTCTCAAAGGATATTCTTCTGAAAGAGCCTTACAAGTCGCATTAAAGAAAGGATTAGAAATAGAGGAATCTGTTAAAAAAATAGTGCGTGGTTTACCAAAAGAAAAACATCATCTTATCAAGATTTGCAAATGGGAAGACGCAAGAAAGTCCTCTTATTATCAAGATAAAATCAAAATTTTTCTTAATGAGTTTCAAGAAAATAGCAAATTCCACAATTTTATTATAAAGATTGTTCAAGAGAATTTAGGCGGTAAAGCAGAAAATTTGAATTTGGAACAATTGGAAAAATTATCTTTATATATTCTTGATGAATTGCCAATTCTCTTGAATTGTAAATTTGAAGGAAAAATTTATGATTTGCATCCTTATCCCAGATTTTCTTACTTAGAGGAGTTACTAATGGATTTGCAAAGTGGAAAAATGTTTCCCAAACTTGCAAAAATGTTAGAGATAGAAAATAAAATTGTAGAAGTAGAAGCTTATGTTGAATAACGCGCGCCAAAATTTACTCTGCGCTCCCGTTGGTCGCTTGGGGACGCTGCGCTCTCCTCCTTTCAGTCGTCGGAGCGTATAACAGGGCAAGCCGTCTCATAATTCTTTTTCGTACTTTAGATCTGCTGCAGAACCCATAACTCCTATTTGTAATTTTCTCATTTTATTTACTTCCCTCGTATTTTATTGGAATTCCTATCTTCTTTATATCATATCCTTCTTTTAATAGCTTTCCTGTAAGTTGACCATAGTAACTCCTGCATAAATCAGAGACAATTTCTTCTGCGACTTTAGGAATACTTGCCCACTTTGAGAGATTTCCCATAAAGTGTAAATTCCTTAAAAAAGGGGATATATTTTATACAAAGCCCTATTTTACACTTGAATGTGTAAATCAGACGTTTCCACAGAAAAAAGCACTGTTCCAATCCCCTGACCAATATAAAAAGAAGAATATGCAGTGTACTCTCTCAAGAACTTTGTAAAGAAACTCTCCTTCTCTCCATACTCAGAAACATCCCCATCAGTAATCCCTGCCATCTCTCGAGTAAGCTCTATCGCATAGTCTTTATTCCCGATAAAATCAATAAGCCCATTCTCCACACTGTCTTGCCCTAAATAAAACAAACCAGTTGCAAGCTTTTCTACATCAGCAACTTCCATACTCCGACCAGCAGCAACATCACTAACAAAATAATCATGAATACTTTGTAATCTCTCCATAACAAGCTCTTCCTCCTCTTCGGACATTTCTCTGTAAGGAGAAGAAATATCCTTGTACTTTCCAGTAACAAGACGCTGATACGTAACATTATAATCCTCTAACAAACCACCAAATTCAAAATAGGATCCTAAAACACCAATGCTTCCCACAATGGAGAGCTCATCAGCAACAATATAATCAGCTTGTGAAGCAATCCAATACGCACCAGAAGTACCATACTCAGTAATCACAGCAACAGTAGGCTTCTCCACTTTTTTTAAAGCATCAGCAACAACTTTACTTCCCATAACAGTTCCTCCTGGAGAATTAATTTCCAAAACAATGCCTTTTACAGAAGGATTTGCATGTGCATCTTCAATTCTCTCAACAAGTGCTTCACCAGAAGTAGAAGAAGAAAAAAGAGACCCTTCACCTTCTAAAGTAATCATTCCTTCAATAGGGATAACAACAATTTCATTTCCAGAAACAGCACCATCCTCAAAAAAGAAAAAAGCACTAAGATAACTCAGAAACCAAAGAAAAAGCAGGAAGAGAAAGATTTTGAAATACTTATGCATGGTTTTCACCATCCGCAACAACCACATGTGTATCACTGAGCACTTCAAAATAACGTTGATTTCCTTTTTTAAAAAATAGATAGAGAGTATCTAACAAAAGAAGCAGACCAGAAAGTTTGGGGATATTTCGAATAACTGCTTGAAGAAAACCAAGAGGCTTTTTCTTTGTACTCTCCACAGAGATTCCTACAATAATTTTTCCCACAGTCTGCCCAAACCAAGTTTCAAGGACACTAAAATAAAGAAGGAAGAAAAAAGCAACAACAAAAGCAAGCCATATATAATCCGCACTAAAACTTGCAGAAAAAGAAGTAAAACGCTGAAAAAAACTTTCTCCTATCTCTGCATCAAAAGAGAAAGGTTTCAAAAGAGGAGTAAGCACAAGAAAAGAAAGGAGAAAAACATCAAGAAAATAGGCAAAAATTCTCTTCCATAAAGGCACAACAATAACTTTTCCCATCTCCTATTTTAGAGGAGGAAGCTATTTAAATCTTTCCCTACTCCCGCACAAGCATGAATCCATTGTACGCAGAGATCTATACAGAAATTGAAAAAAGGAATATCCAGACTGTAGAGGAAGTACTCAAATTACGGAGAGAACTCTGTAGAAAATATAAATCAAAAGTATTTCCTTCTATAATTCACATTCTCATGAACGCAAATAAAGAACAATTTGAAAAATTAAAATTTTTAGTAATGAAACCTATGCGAACACAATCAGGTGTGACACCAATTGCAATCATGTCCATGCCTTCTAACTGCCCTCATGGAACCTGCAGTATGTGCCCTGGAGGCCTTGGTTCTTTTTTTGGTGATGTCCCACAAAGTTACACAGGTGCAGAACCTTCCACAATGCGAAGCATGCGAAATAATTATGATCCTTATTTAACAGTCTTCAATCGTCTTGAACAATTTTATCTCCTCAATCAATCCTGCGAAAAAGCAGAACTCATTATTCAAGGAGGAACCTTTCCAGCATTCCCAGAGAAATATCAAAATGAATTTATTATGTATGCTTTGAAAGCGATGAATGATTTTAATTTTACGTATGAGGAATTCAAAAAATTTTTTGAACTTCCTGGGAACATCACACCAGAAAGAACAAAAAGAGTGCAAGCAAAGATTCTTGCAAGAAAAGGAACAAGCACATTAGCTATAGAACAAAAAAGAAACGAAACGGCAAAAATTCGTTGCGTTGGTTTAACAATAGAAACAAAACCAGACTGGTCTAAAGAAGAACATGCAAATCTCATGCTGGAACAAGGCTGTACACGTGTAGAGCTCGGAGTGCAAACAACAAATAATGAAGTCCTCCAAAAAATAAATCGTGGGCATACTATAGAAGACACAAAAGAAGCCTTTCGTATTCTCAAAGATCTAGGCTTCAAAGTGCATGCACATATGATGCTTGGTCTTCCAGATGATGAAAATGATCTCAGGGCAATATTTAAAGAAGATTTTCGTCCGGACATGCTCAAAATTTATCCATGCTTGGTAATGCCTGGAACAGAATTAGAAAAAATGTACAAACGTGGTGAATTTATTCCAATAAGAACAGAAGAAGTCATTAAACTTCTTGCTGAGTTTAAACCAAAAGTTCCAGAGTATGTCAGAATCATGCGTATCCAAAGAGATATTCCAACAAAACAAACTTTAGATGGAGTCGATAAAACAAACCTTCGACAACTGCTCAAAGAATATATGGAGAAAAGAAATCTGCACTGTAACTGTATCCGTTGTAATGAAATCAAATCAGAAATTACAGATCCAGAACTTCAAGTTTTAGAATATACAGCATCACAAGGAAAAGAATTTTTCATTTCTCTCAAACAAGGAAAAGAAATTATTGGTTTTTGTAGATTGCGTTTCCCCTCTCAAGTTCTTAGAAAAGAAATAACAGAGGACTCAGGAATGATTCGAGAGCTTCATGTCTATGGAAATGCAATTGATCTGGAGAAATCTGGTGATGTACAGCACAGAGGCTTTGGAAAAATGCTTTTGAAAAAAGCTGAGAGCATTTGTAAAGAGAATAAAAAGAATAAAGTATTGGTTATTTCCGGAATAGGTGTTCGTGAATACTACAAAAAACAAGGCTATCAACAAGATGGTCCTTATGTTTCTAAGAATATAACCTATTCATAAGTATTTTTTATATAATTTTTTATTTCTTGTGGTATCTGTGAATCTGCAAGAATTCCTTCAATAGAAAAATTTTTTCGCTGAGAACCTCCAGCGCGTACTGGCTCGCTCACGCTCGCACGACGTACCCCGGGAACCCGCCTATAGTAATCGAAGTAGTCGTTGCTACTGAGATCATCATTATTCAGCACCAAAGGGCGCGCTACAGGAACATTGCCTAAATCATCAGAATGCCAAAGATGAATTTTATTGCCATGCACTTTTTTATGTGCTTCTAGGTATGCTTCTGTTTGCTCTTCTCCACCAAGAAAAGCTTGTACATGAGGGTTTTCTAGAGCTCGAGAAAGACTTTGTTCTCCAAACTTTCCTCTTTGGACTTTTGTATGATCCATAACAGTAACTAATCGTATTCCATCTTTTGTCTCGCCATTTCTTTTTTCCAAAGCATCAAAAGATTCTTGTGTTAAAGGTAAAGCATAGGCTATTAATTTCTCTTCAGAAATCGCATCAGAAATATATTGTCTTTGTGACCAATCACCAGGAACATGTGCGTAGATTTCTAGAGCAGAACCTGCAGATGTTCTTCCACTTGCCCTGATACTCATTGTTTGACCCCAATCTTTGAACAATCCTGGATGAGCGATTCTCAGCTGTACAAACTCAGGCATGAACAAAGGACTGTACCCAGCTTTTTCACAAGCTCGTAAAGTTTCAACTATGCTCTCTTTTCGAAATATTTCATATTCCTTCTCACCTATCATTAAATCTTGACTCATTTTTCTCCTTTTCACCTTGTATGTATAATAATTATGAAAAATAAAAAAATTAAAAGAGTGAAGAAAAAAATTCTTCTACACTATCCCAAAAGCTGGAAACAGAAACATCACCTAAAAAAGATCCTTCTTCTTCAGTAATAAAATCTCCTGCACTGACAACGTCTAGATTAAAAGCTGTTTCATAAGAGATATCATCACTTTGAACAAAAACCTGTAAAGGATATTTTCCTGTTTCTAAACCTTTTGGAAGAGATATACGATATACTCTTCCTTCTTCTTCAGATCGATCAAGGTCTGGGAAAGATGCATCATATTCTTTTCCATCAAGGATAAAAGTCATGTAAATTTCATCTGCATCAAAACTATTCCTGTTATGCATTTCTACATACACAGCAAGAGTATTGTCTCGTGCAGAAGTATACAAAAACCCATCCTGAACAAAAAAGGCACCTGAAGTTTCTACGTCCATGCCAGAAACATTGTATACTGAATACAAACTCTCTGCATTCAAAACACGAACTTCACTGACTTCAAGAAGATCTCCTTCATAATTGCTTCTGTAAACATCTTCTTCTTCTTGATCTATATCATTGACTTTCAAAGTAAATGTTTCACTATCACTTGCTTGCCCATCACTGACAGTGACAGTAATAGTATATTGTCCTGCATCAACAAAGCTCGTTGTCCAAGCCCAAGTACTTCCAGAAACACTTCCACTTGGAATACCATTAAAGCTATAGCTCAAAGCATCTCCATCAGCATCTGTTGCAACAGCAGTCACAGAAACACCTTCTCCTTCATCAATTTCAATATCAGCAAGAGGCTCTAACTCTGGGGCAGTATTTTCTTCTTCTTCAATACCAGCTTCAATAACAGTTATAGTAATAAGTCCAAGGCCACTATTTTCTTCAAGATCTTCTACGGTCAAACTGGAAATATACACACCTGTATCTTCTGCAGCAGTTTGCCATTGTCCATTTGCATCAAAAGGTGCTGCAAAAGTATACGTCAAATCACTTTCTACAGAATCTGCATCATAGACATAAAGAGTAGTTCTTTCATAAAGATCACTCATAGTCTGAGCAAGAAGATAGCTGGCATAATTATCAGTATAGACAACTTCTACCAACGCAAGATCTCCTTCTTCAACAGTAAAGTGAATATCTGTAACCAAAGGTGCTTCAGTATCAACAACTCCCGCTCCTTCAACAGTAATTTCAATTTCTACATCTGTACTTGCCAAGCCATCACTCACAGTTCCTTGAATAAGATAAACACCAGCATCACCAATGTCAGTTTGCCATTGTCCATTTGCATCAAGAACATTATCATAAGTAATTAAAAGCATATTATTTCCATCTGCATCATATGCAGGAACATCCCTCATTTCTCTGCTTTGTGCAAATGTTGCATATAGCATATATGTAACAAAACTGGAATATTGTCGTAAATCAACGTCAACAAAATCTCCTTCTTCTACAGTAAAATAAATATCAGCCGCTCGTGGAGCTCTGTTAGTAGAATCTTCTGCACAATTCTGTATAGTAATGGAAGCACTGTCTACTTCAAAACTGTCATACCAGGAACTTTCAGGAACCCAAGCACTAACAATCCAAACATCTCCCACATCGGTATAGGATGCATCAAGAATGCTAAATGTTCCAGTATTAGTATAATAAGTAACTCCACCCATGCTCCAATAGAAGTCAAAGACATCGCTTTCATATCCTTCAACATATGCTTGAAGATCATCTTCATCACATGCATCACTAGGCTCTATAACAACTTGACCATCTGGATAGCTAGGAACGTCTCCTTCTGCACAGTCTTGGATTTCTACAGAATCACTTCCATATTCAAAACTATCATACCAAGAACTTTCTGGCACCCAAACAACAACAGTCCAAACATCTCCAGCATCTGTATAAGAATCAGCTAAAGTGCTGGATCGTCCTGTACTAGTATAATATGTTGCACCATCTTTCATCCAAGTAAAATCAAAAGTTGTACTTTCATATCCATCAACATAGGCAACAAGATCATCATCAGTACAAGCATCTGAAGGTTCAATAACAACACGACCATCTCTTGTACTTGGAGCTTCTCCTACAATAGTAACAGATTCTTCTCCAACTTCATAAGAGTCGTAGTAGGAGCTTTCAGGTACCCAAACACTAACTGTCCATGTTTCCCCTGCATCTGTATAAGATGCAGAAAGAGTACTAGATGTTCCTGTGCTTGTTTTGTATGTTGCACCATCTTTCATCCAATAAAAATCAAAAGTTGTGCTTTCATATCCATTGACATATGCTCGTAAAGGATCATCAGTATCAGGAGAGCTTGGGCTAATAACAACATCCAAAGCTTCTACTGCTACAGCAGATCCAAGAAGCATAAGCAAAGATACAAAAAATAAAAATGCTTTTTTCATAGTTTTGTCCTCCAAGAAGATAAGCAAAAGCTTACCAACTCTGTGTTACTCCTATAAGTGCTCGTACAGAGCCTGTATCAGCAAGAGTATCATCGCCAGCTTGTGTATGCAAAAGGATTTTTTCAAGTCCAAGATCAACACTTGTATTTTTTGCAACATTCAAGCTAGCAGTTCCGCCAAAAGTATATCGAGTTTCATTTTGAGGTACTACTCCACCATTCTGGGTTGTAGCATCTTGAGAATCACTCTCAACACCTGCAAGACCAGCAATCCACAAGGAAGGAAGGACATCCAAACCAACAAGCGCATCTGCTTTTGCCTTTGTAAGAGCATCTTCTGTTGCTGTGTATCCTGCAATGTCTACTTTTGTAGAAACATTACCCCATCCAAGGGAAGCACGTACACCATAGTCGAATTTTCCAAGTTTTCCTGCAAAAGCAACTTCTGGGCCGATAGCCCATTGCCCTGTAAGAGCTTTGATGCCTGCATAGCTAACAGCAGCACTTCGTGCATCAATATTAGCACCAACAGTCAAAGTCATATCTTCTCCAAGAACTTTAGAATAGAGAGGAGTCATATCAAGATCCATAACTTGTACTTGATTTTCACGAGCCTGACTATAAGTAAGACCAGTAAACCATGCATGACCTAAATCAAAACCTAATGCATCATCTGTGCCATTCAAAGGTATTCGAGTAGCTCCTTCTAACCAAAGACCATGTCCACTTAATGGAGCTTCAGCAAATTCGTAGATAAAATGATATCCACCAGAAACATTTCCATAAGAAAGAGGACTTCCAAGATCATAGCTCTCTTCTACTACTGGAGCTTTTGTATGCATTGGAGCAGGTGTTTCATCTTTGATAACCGGAGCTTCAACAGGTGTTTCTTCAACAACTGGAATTTTAATTCCTTCGTCAGCAACAACGGTTGTAACTTCTGTTTCAGCAGCAGGAGTTTCTTCACCAACAATAACTCTTACTTCTGAACTTTCAGCAGCAACTGGAGTTTCAGTAGTATATTTTACTGGAATAACAACAGCCACTTTTCCACTAAGCCCTTTTAATTCTGCAAAACCATCTCCATAAAGACCATCTGTACCAGGTACAGTAATATATAGAGGATTACTTGTACAAGAAGAACCATCTTCTATTTTTACAAAACTATCATCAACGTTCATAGCTTTTTGTAAAGCTTTCATACCAACTTCACCTGCAACCTTTGCAGTGAGACGAGCAATATCATTGTTTGCATTGGAAACATTTCCTCGAACTTTCCAATCATCACAGAGAGTTGTTTTTAGTATACCATCCTCAAGATTATCATTTCCTCTGACAAACTCAGAAGCAACTTGATATAAAGGTGTTCCTTCAGGCACCATAACAACACTATATTCTCCAGCTTTACTTTCGAGAGCTGGACTTCCTTCTTGAGCATAAACTGGTGTAGCCAATCCTGCTCCAAAAACACTTAAAATTCCATATTTTGTATTCCATTTTTCATAAACCTCGCGAGTTTTGATACCACCCTAAAATGATAACCTATTTATAAACCTTTCTTATTGATACCACCAGAGAGAGATACCCCAAGAACAAAAAGCATTTAAATACCTAAAAAAAGAATCAAAGAATGAAAAAAGTTCATACAAGAATTAAACGAAGAATGGCTTCTCCTACACATTTAGGATCTGCAAGACCAGAAACTCGAGAAAGAAAAAAAAGGCCAAAAACATTTACTTCTGAAGAATCTGCAAAAAAATGGGCAGAAGCACAGGGAATAAAAAAATTTGAGCTAAGAAACATACGAATTGGAACCAAAGATAAAAAAATTAGAGTAATTACTCTTCCTTAATTTCTTCATCTTTTTTCTCTTCTTCACGGCGAAAAGCTTTTTTCTTTAAAAGAACTGCAAGAGCAAGAAGAATAACCAAAAGAATAAGAGGTAAAAATAAATTCTCAGCTAAAGGGCCTTTGTCCACAGTTTCAGAAGATGCATCATTAGAAGAATTCTCTTCTACATCTCCACTACTTTCCTCTTCCACTTCAAAGCCACAACAACAGCGCTCATAATTTTCACAACTAGAAAATCCATAAACATCCTCGTTTTTTCCTTCACAAAAACCCTTATTTTCTGTCGTTTCTCGACAAGCCCCATAAGTATAATCTTTATCAAGGCAAAAATCATCACAATCCTCTGCAGAAATAAGAGGAACAAGAATTAAAAGAAGAAAACTAAGGAAAATTATTCTTTTCATAAAGAAGAATCTTTCTTTCCTATTTATATGGATTATTGTTCTAGGAAAAGGAAATTTCTTCCCATAGCTTTTAAAAGAAAAGAATCTTTAAAAAAACATGAAAAATTTCTGGGGTATCGTAAACCATGTGGTGAAACAAGCAGACATTATTCTTCTTGTTTTAGATGCACGCTTTCCTGAACAAACAGATAATCCAGAGCTCATTGAAAAAGCTGGAGAAAAAGATATTATTTATGTATTAAACAAAGCAGATCTTGTAGAAAGAAAAACCTTAGAACGTTTGAAAAAAAAATACCCTAACTGCATCTACATTTCTTCAAAAGAACATCAAGGAACAACCATGCTTCTTCATAAAATTTTAGAAATTGCACAAGGACAAAAAGTATCTGTAGGTGTTGTGGGCTATCCCAACACAGGCAAAAGCTCGGTCATTAATGCACTAAAAGGCAGAAAATCTGCTTCTACCTCACCGCACTCAGGCCATACCAAAGCAAAACAACTTATTAAAATCACAGACAATGTCTACCTTATTGATACACCAGGTGTCCTTCCCTACATGGAAAGGGATAAAATAAAGCTTGCAATGATTGGTGCAGAGGATTTTACCAAAACAAAAGACCCTGATCTAGCAGCAATGGAGCTTATTAAAAATAAAAAAAAAATGATTTGCAAATTCTATGGAGTAAAAGAAAGCGCACCAGAAAAAGTAATTGAACACATTGCAATAAAATATAAAAAATTAAGCAAAGGTGGAGAAGCAAATATCAACGAGACAGCCAGAATGATTTTACGAGACTGGCAAAAAGGGAAAATTACTCTGCTTCATTAATAAATTTATTAATGGTATTATCCCCACGCTCAAAGCTTCCTTCTCTCCCACAATTAGGGCAAACACTATCTTTCCAACTTGCTCTTCGCTTAAAACGAAACCTGCAATCATTGCAGATATATTGAATAACATCTTCCATATGACGAGAAGAGAAGGGTGAATATTAAAGCTTTTCGATAGAGGAGTAGATATATTTACATACACATAATGTTTAAATATATAAATATATAAAGAGAATAAGAAATGACAGATTTAGTAGCCTGCTTAAGCACAGGAAAAGGTTCTTGGATTGAAGTTGCAAAACTCATTAATAATTATGATTGGCGCAATATTTTTTTAATAACAAATGATTTTGGCAAAGAAAAATTTTCTTCACAAAAAGAAGTAAAATATATAATAATTGATGTAAATAAAGGAACAGAAAGTATCAAAAAAATAATTCAAGAAGCACTCAAAGAAAAAATTTCTGGTGATGTTGCAATAAATATGACGTCTGGTTCTGGTGTAGAGCATATGGCAATGCTCTCTGCATTGATGAATATAGGTGTAGGCATTCGCTTTGTCATGGCTGCAGATTCTGAAATAAAAGAAGTTTAGGCTTGAGAACTTTTCCAAAGCATACAAAGAAAAAAACCAAGAACAAAACTAAAGAAAATACTTCCCAAAGAAAAATCCAAGAGAAAAAAAACAAAAGGAAAGCTAAGGAGGGTACCAAAAAGCGTTCCACGAAGATGACTCATAAAAGAAAAAAATAAGAGATAGATTTTAAAACTATCGAAAAAAATACTTTCAAAATGGAAGAAATCCCAGTAAAACCAAAAATGCATGTCTTTGTTTGTATAAACGACCGTTCTCATATTCCTGGAAACACAACCCCATCCTGTTCTCCACGTATCAAAGAAGAAGATGTCAAAGAACTCAAGCTTTGGTTACGAACACAAGGCAATAATGATATTTTTTGTACGAAAACAAAATGCCTAGGCTTCTGCAACAAAGAGTCCTCAGTGATCTGCATCTGGCCACAAGGAAAATTTATCAAAGTGCAGGATAAAGAAGAGATAAAGAAAGCAATCCTCCAAGAACTATAATTTATTTTACATACGCAATATTCACCTTATTTTCAAATTGTGTATCACCAGAGAAAAAAGAAGAAAATCCTTTTAATAAAGCTTTAGCAGAAAAATCCGGAAGATTTCCGGAATCTTCAAAGTAGTTTCAGATAATATAATTAAGAACAACAATCCTTTTAAAAGAAATCCTCTAAAAAAAGTCTATGGCTCTCTTTAATCAAAATTTTTTGCAGCATGATGAAACAGTTTTCAAAGATGAACTCGTTTTAGACTATGAATACCTTCCACACATTCTCAAATTTCGCGAAAACCAGCAACAGCACATTGCAACTATTATAAAACCCCTTTTCGCAGGAAGAATGGGCTCTAACTTGCTCATCACAGGAAAACCAGGCATTGGAAAAACAGCAGCCTGTAAGCATGTGCTGAGAGAAATGGAACAGCATTCAGAGAAGATTATAGGCATATACGTCAATTGCTGGAAACAGGATACTGCATTCAAAGTCATTGTAGATATCTGCCAACAAGTAGGATACAAATGGGTTCAGAATAAAAAAACAAACGAACTCATGGATGAGATTGCAAAGATTCTCAATAAAAAAGCAGCAGTCATTGTACTCGATGAAATAGACAAACTCAAAGAAGAGCAAGTCATATATCAATTAGTAGAAGACATTTCCAAAAAATGCATTATCATGATTACCAATGAAAAAGATTTTCTAGCAATACTCGATCAAAGAACACGTTCTCGTCTCATTCCAGAGCTTCTTGAATTCAATGCCTACAAATATAATGAAATAGAAGCAATCCTAGAAGAGAGAAAAAAATTTGCATTCTATGAAGGAGTGCTCAAAGAAGAAACTTTTGCTCCTATAGTTGAAAAATGTTTCGAAGAAGAAGACATTCGAACAGGTCTTTATCTCTTAAAAGAAGCAGGGAATGCTGCAGAAAATAGATCCTCAAAAAGTATAAGTGGAGAAGATGTGCAAAAAGCAATTGGAAAAATGGCAGTATTTCAACAAAGCAAAACCATTCTTGATGAAGAAGAAAAAGAACTCCTAAAAATAATTAAAGAGCATTCTGGAGAGAGTATAAATAAAATTTATGAGATCTACAATGAAAAATTCAGTAAGTCAGATCGCACATTTAGAAGAAAACTTGCAACCCTAAAAGAAAATAAATTTATAGAAGTTCGAGATAATAAAGAACTAACAGGGGAAACAAATCCAAGAGTCTATCTCAAAAAGTAGGTCTTGGACAAAGAAGAAATGCTTCTATAAGCCTTCTATACCTTAAATTTTAGCTTCTGGACAAATGGACAACTTGGCACTGCCCCCGCGCCACCCTTATAAATATCTCTAACCCTAGTACTGTATTCCTGAATATTTTCAGGAAAAGGGGGCACAATGAAAACAAACAAAACTAGCGAGAGCTATAAAAGATACACTTGGATAACACCAAGACTAGACACAAGATTCATTGCAGAATTATTCAGCCAGCAATTAATGCAACTTCCATTGGAAAGGAGAAAATAAAATGAAAATTAAATTCAAAAACCCAAAAATACTCAGCGTCTATGATCTCAAAGATATTCAAGTCATGCTTGAGGAAGATATGATTGATGAATATGAAGAAGCTTTTATGCGTGGATACATGACAGCAGAAGCAGAATGTTCTTAATTTTTTTATTTTTCTTCTAAAGAATCTAAAGGGTTTCGTATGCTGCTAAATCTCGTTTGGGAAACTCTTGTATAAATCTGTGTTGTTTCTAAGCGGCTATGCCCCAGCAAACTCTGAATATAACGTATATCTGTTCCTTGTTCTAAAAGATGTGTTGCAAAACTATGCCTGAGCATATGTGGAGTCACTTTCTTTCCGAGCTCTGCTTTCCTTGCAGCCATATCAAGAACTTTTTGTACACTCTTCACACTCAAATGTCCTTTTCTTCCAGCAAACAAATAACTACTCTCCTCCTTTCTCTTGCAAAGGTATTCTAAAAGCATATCCTTCAAACTTTTTGCAAACAAACTCACTCTGTCTTTATTTCCTTTCCCTGAACGTACAAGAAGAGTTCCATGAAGCACATCAATGTCAGTAGTTTTAAGTTTAATCAGTTCTGATACACGCAAACCAGAAGAGTATGCAGTCATGAGAAGAAGCTTGTGTTTCAAATTCTGAACAACAGAGAAAAGAGCTTGTATCTCTTGTGGGGAAAGCACTTTTGGAAGAGATTGGGCTCTCTTAGGTAGGGGGACTGTTTCCAAAGAAAGATGTTTCCCAAGGATAGTTGTAAAGTAAAATTGCAATGCTGCACGAGTAAGGCGAACACTTTCTCTTCCATATCCTTTTTCAATAAGGAATAACAAGTAGTTTCTAACATCACTTTCTTCCAGGCAAAGAGAACTTTTCTTCATATAAAGAAGAAATTTCTGAAGAATGTAAATATAGCTTTTTGCAGTTTTTCGACTGTAACCTCGCAAAAGAAGTTCTTCCCTTACTTTTTGTAGCTCTTCTGTTATATGCCCCATAAAGAGGTAGAGACTATAGAGAAATATAAAGATTCTGGCAGAAAAACCGGAAATCTTCCGGAAAGACAACTCTAAAGTTCATCTAATACCTGTTAGTTTCAATAAAAAATCAGCTAGATATAGAAAGAGTCGGCTCTAAAATTATGAGAAAGCGAAAGATTTATCCCTTGTAGTCAGGATTATATACTTTTAATGATACTTGAATAGAATTTCCTGACCATCCCATTACTACAGATTCATATTCATCTGGCTGACCTCTATTTCCAGTTCCTGATTTCAAAGCATTATGTCCTGTTATAACTCTGCTTTCAATTAATCTTGCTCTCAAATGCGGATAAAGGCTTTGAGATGCAATTGCTTCGTAGTCAGCCATAAAAATATTATCTTCTGCAACAGACATTTTTGTAATTCTTAAATCCCTTAGACCATCTAAACTTTCTAGTCTATCTATTCCTTCAACTTTCTGTCTAAGCACATCTCTTACCCCCGATGTATTTAAGACTTCTCTTGCAAACTGTTGCATATCTTTTGGATTCATAATCTGTAGTAATAACCACCCCTTTATAAATCTTTCGCTTTAATTACTACTCTTTAGTTACAAGACTAAAAGAGCCGACCCCTGAAGTTTTAACTAATGGTGCTTCGCACTTGATACGCTGATTTTTTACTTTGGATTTTTCGGCTTCACCGAACGTTGCACTAAAATCCAACCCCTCCAAGTATTCTGGGGAAACTAACAGGAATTTAACGATTCCAGAGCCTTGCAGGCTCTTCCATCCAAATTTGATTTTCCAGCTCTGTTCCAGAAATTTCTCAGCTCTGACTTCGTCGAGGAGAAATTTCTTCAACGAGAGAAAATCAAACTTCGTTAAATTCTCTAGTTATGTCTAATTCGTTCGGAC
>Ga0208246_1001232_pt1 | contig 15012 bp, 6 predicted proteins | sample RifOxyD2_FD_184039 | JGI IMG/M metagenome (GOLD analysis project Ga0208246, IMG submission 184039) | Soil microbial communities from Rifle, Colorado - Rifle Oxygen_injection D2 (SPAdes) | ecosystem: Environmental > Terrestrial > Deep subsurface > Rock core/Sediment | place: Rifle, Colorado... | reverse complement strand
TACTACTTGTCGTGCTTCTCAGGGTGCTTGTGATCTTACTGAGGTGTGTTCTGGTTCTTCTGCTTCTTGTCCTTCTGATAGTAAGAGAAATAATAAGTATGTTTGTCGTGATGCTGATGGTGAGTGTGATCTTGCTGATTATTGTGATGGTACAAATAATGCTTGTACTTCTGATGCTAAGAGTACTGGTCGTTGTCGTCTTTCTGCTGGTGTGTGTGATGTTTCTGAGTTTTGTACTGGTTCTTCTAATACTTGTCCGGGTGATTCTTTTTTAGGTTCTTCTACTACTTGTCGTGCTTCTCAGGGTGCTTGTGATCTTACTGAGGTGTGTTCTGGTTCTTCTGTGAATTGTCCTTCTGATTCTAAGCGTTCTTCTTCTTATGAGTGTCGTGCTTGGGCAGATACTTGCGATCCTGAAGATTACTGTGATGGCACTAATAATAATTGTCCTAGTAATTATTATTTAACAGGTGATTTGTGTGGTGTTTGTCAGACATGTACTGGCTCTAGTGCGAGCTGCTCTAATGTAGGTGCTAATACTGATCCTTGGAATGATTGTAATAATGGATATTCGTGTTCTGGGGAATTGGGTGAAACTATTTATAATAATAATGTTTGTAACAGTGGTGGTTCTTGTGGTTATGCTATTACTACGTGTTCTGGTAATTGTAATAGTAAATGTGTTGCAGGACGATCAAGCTGTTATAATACTTTAGATGGTGAAGATCCTTATAATATTTGTTCTGGTGGATTGACTTGTAGTGGACAAACGAGAATTGATAATGATCTTTGTGGTTCGAGTACTAATTGTGGTAGCATAATTACTCCTGATTGTGATCCTAGTGCTGGAAAAAAATGTGTAGCCGGACAATCAACTTGTGCAGATATTCCTCTTTGGTGTGGTAATGATTTAATGTGTGGTGATGGTAATGATTGTACTCAAGACACGTGTATTAATCCTGGGACTTTGACTGCTTATTGCTCACGCTCTAATGCTGCTTCTGGTACTGATTGTGGTGGTGTTGTGTGTAAGCAGTGTAATGGTTTGGGTTCTTGTGTTGCTATGACTGGTGTTCAGGATAGTTCTGGTGAGCAGACTTGTACTTCTACGTGTATGAAGTGTGATGCTGGCTCTTGTGTTGCTCAAAGGCCGTATGAGGATCTTTTTAATCAATGTAGTACTGGTGCTCTTGGCTCTGCTACTTCTTGTAAGTCTCCTATGTGTTCTGGTTCTGGTGCTTCTTGTGGTATTCTTGATTCTTCTAATGTTTGTCGTGGTGCTGGTAATGATTGTGATGCTGTTGATTATTGTACTACTGGAACTTTTGCCTGCTCTGGGGATTCTAAGCAACCTGCTAATACTGAGTGTGGTGATGGTGCATGTAATCAATGCAATGGCTTGGGTTCTTGTGTTGCTATGACTGATGTTCCGGATTCTTCTGGTGATGTTAGATGTGATGGCACTTGCAAGAAGTGTTTTAAAGGTGATTGTATTAATCAGGCTTCTGGCCAGGATCTTTTTGGTGATTGTATTGGTAATTGTGATGTGTGCAATGGTGCAGGTGGTTGTGCTGCTAGTCCTAGCTTATGTGCTGGCACTTGTGATGTCTGTTCTGGTGGTGGCGTGAATTATAATTGTGCTGCTGATCAGTCTTTATGCAGTGCCTGTAAGGATTGTTCTGGCTCAGGAACGAGTTTCAGTTGTTCTAATGTTGCTAATAATGTTCAGGATGATTCTGGCACTGCTTGTAATTCCTTATGTAAATATTGTGTTGGAGGCTCATGTGTTAATGTTGGCACTGGTTTAGATATTTCTGGTGATGATCAATGCACTAATGGTGTTTGTACTACTGGATTTTGTAGCGGTGGCGGCGCTTGTCAGTTTACTGTTGACGGTATTAATGATGGTTGTTCAGGAAGTCAAGTATGTACTGGTGGAGTGTGTACTGGTTGTGTATCTGCTCTTGATTGCCCTGATGATGCTAATCCATGCACTACAAAGGGTTGTGTTGCTGGTGTTTGTACTTATCCGGCTGGCAATGCTGGTACTGAATGTCGTGCTGCTCTTGGTGAGTGTGATATTGCTGAATCCTGCACTGGCTCATCTACGTCATGTCCTGTTGATTCAAAGAAAGTTCTTGGTACTGACTGCTCTGGATTATGCAGGTCATGTGATAGTGCTGGCAATTGTGTTGATACTCTTGCTGGCTCTGATTATCAGAATGAATGCACTGCAAGTTATACTGCATGTGCTGGTGCTTGTCAGCGTATAGGCCGTAGTGATTCCTGTGATGGTTTTGGCAGATGCGATACTCTTGGCGAGAATATTGTTGCAGGAAATGTATGTACAGGAGCAGGAGTGCAGACTCCTCTAAGCTGCAATAATTTCTGCTCTGCCAGCAGTAATTTTTGTTCTGGAAATGATCTTGTGAAGAATGTTTATTCATGCTCTGGCTCTGGTGCATGCTCTGGCTCTAATGCCTTGCAATGTGTTGTTACTGCTCTTGGATGTGCAGATTGTGTTAATAATAGTGATTGTTCTAATGCTCCTGCACCTGTATGTGCTGATGCGACTCATAGGACGACTTATTCAGGCTCATGCTCAGGAAATGCCTGCTCTTATACCCCGACTACTACTGCATGCCCTGGTGCTGCTCCTTATTGCTCTGATGGCAGTTGTGTTCAATGCAGCCAGCCAAGCCAGTGTGATGATAGCAATCCATGCACTCAGGATATTTGCAGTGCTGGCGTATGCTCTAATCCTGCTGGCAATGCAGGGACTGAATGCCGTGCTGCTGCTGGTGTATGCGATAAGCCTGAGACTTGTACTGGATCTTCTGCATCCTGCCCTGCTGATGCAAAGTATGGGGTAAGTGATAATGTTTGTGGTGATTGCCAATATTGTACTGGCTCAAGCAATTCCTGTACTAATGTTTTATCTGGCGCTGATCCTTTTGGTTCTTGTATTGGCAATTGTGATGTGTGCAATGGTGCAGGTGGTTGTGCTGCTAATAATAATAATTGTACTGGCAATTGTGATGTCTGCTCTGGTGGTGGTGTGAATTATAATTGTGCTGCTGATAATGCTAGTTGTACTGGCAATTGTGATGTTTGCTCTGGCTCTGGCACTGCTTTTAATTGTGCTGCTAATAATAATGCCTGCACTGGCAATTGTGATGTCTGCTCTGGCTCTGGAACATTATTCAATTGTGCTGCCAATAATGCATTATGTTCAGGCAATGATGGTTCGTGTGCATGCTCTGGCTCTGGTAATGTTTTCAGCTGTTCTGTATGCTCTGCTCCAAGTGTTTGCTCTGGAGGCAGTTGTGTCGGCTGCTCTGCTGATTCTCAATGTAATGATAATAATGATTGTACTCAGAATAGGTGTGTTGCTGGCTTGTGTGATTATTCTCTTCCTGCTCCTGCTAGTACTGTTTGTCGTAATTCTATAAGTGAGTGTGATGTTGCTGAATCCTGCACTGGCTCATCTACGTCATGTCCTGTTGATGCAAAGAAGTCTCTTGGTAGTGATTGTTCTGGATTATGCAGGTCATGTGATAATGCTGGCAATTGTGCTAACACTATCAGCGGTTTGGATTATCAGAATGAATGCACTGCAAGCTTTACTTCATGTTCTGGTGCATGTCAAAGAACTGGTCCAAGTGATTCTTGCAATGGAGCAGGAGCATGTGATACTCAATTAAGCAATATTGCTGCAGGAAATGTATGTACAGGAGCAGGAGTGCAGACTGCATTGAATTGTGGAAATGCCTGCTCTTTTAGCGCTGAAACATGCTCATTCCCTGATCTTGTAAAAACATCATATGGTTGCAATGGTGCTGGAGCATGCACTTTTGCAGGAAGTTCCTGTGTTTCTAGCCCTCTTGGCTGCGCTGAATGCACTATTGATAGTGATTGTAATGCTCCTCCTAATGCTATATGCTTTAGCAGCTCTATCTTAACAACATACTCAGGAAGATGTGCTAGCAGCAATTGTACTTACGATCCTGTTAATACTGCCTGCGGATTAGGGGAATCATGCACTGTCCAGTCAGGTGTTGCATCATGCTCTTTGCATTGCAGCAATGGAGTTATTGAGCCAGCATATGGTGAGGAGTGTGATGATAGCAATCTTAATGATTTTGATGGCTGCTCTTCAAGTTGTAAGCTAGATTCAAGCATTAATAATGCTCTGGTATTTCCTTTTGATTGCCATGGATTGAATGGATTGTATTGTGGTGTTGGCAATACTATAAGGATTAATATTAATTTTGCTCCTGTCCAAACTCCAAGGATTGTCCAGACTGATTTCAGGACAGCTGATAGCAGCTGTGTCATTGAGTATTCTGGCGGTGATATGCAAGGCATGACTTATTCAGGTGCTGTGTCCTCTCCTTTTAATTATAATTATGTTATTCCTCCTATTCCTGAAAAATGCATGGGAAAGAACCTGACTGTTTATGACACTGCATTATATAATACAATCACTGACCCTAGGAGCAATTATTATTCTGGAGCAAGTACAGGGATTGTTTTGGATGGGTGCTGGCCTAATGTTTTCAATCCTTATTCTGTCGGAGGAATCAATCCGGGGGTTTCTCTTATCAATAATAGCAATGGATGCTATTATGCTTCATGCGGCAATTATGTCTATAAGAATATTGTCACAGGCATTAATCCTTCAACACATTCTGGTTATGTTACTGTTCTTAATACAGCTGGCAGCACAGTGACTTTCTCTTGTGAAAGAAGTGCTCCTGATGGTGTTTGTCCTGATGATTTTGTTTATAGCGGCGGTTGCGGAGAATCTTTAGGTGTTTGCAATTTTGGCTATGCATCTGGCGGAGAAAGGGATTATGATTGCCTGGATAAGATTCAGATGAAATGCGGTGTTGTTAATGCTCCGAATGGATCTGTGGTGAATACATGCATTGAGGATTCATCAGCTAATGCTCCTTGTGATAATAGTAATGATTGCGTATACAAGATCACTCCGCTAAACACTCTCCCAGCATGTTATGGACTGAACACTAAGATTATGGATGATGACCACCTTATTGTTTGTTCATTGAGCAATACTTGGTGTCCTGATGGCTTTACTTTCAATGGAGTCTCTTGTGTTTTCAATGGCAATGAATGCACTATAAGTTGTCCTAATGCAACAACATTATATTCATATGGCGCCCTAACAAAGGAGAGGCTTAAGGAGAATCAGAATATTAATGCAGCATGGCATGATTATGTTTATAATACTGGCTGTTTCCTGATCAATAATGTTACTGGCAGGAGAAGAGGTTATTGTGCTGTAGCAAAGTCCTGGCCTCATCCTATGCTTGGGATTGTTCCTGTGTTTATGAGCGAGGTTACTACTGATTTCTGTGAGGATTATTGGGTTGATGATATATGCGGAGAGCAGAATTCTACAAATTATCTAGGTGGTGATGGAACGATTGTTCGCTGAATCTCTATTATTCTTGACCAAGAATACTTGTATGGTCTGGCAGTATCTTTAATAAATCCGTGCATTGCCAATGCATACTAGTTTGTATTGATATGTCAGAAATCGCTTAGGATAAAACTACGGATTTTAATCCATAGATAATCCTGCGATTTCTGAGCCCGAAGAAATACTTTGTATTTCTTGGGCGCAAGAAACAACGTGTTTCTTTGCGCATGCTCAAGCCCAAGAAATCCGATGATTTCTGGGCACAAAAATGTTTCACATTTTTTGTGAACTGCACGCTGCGGACTGTTGGCAATGGAACATTGCTAACATGCTCAGAAACCTGTGTTTCTGACATTCAGTCCGTGGTTCTTGACATCTTGATATTTAGGGACATATATTAATCATTAAAGGGTTAGAGGTTGTTGCGGGTTGACCTAAAGTTGTGCTTTTATTCTATTCTTGATTTGTGTGATTGTTTTAGATGGGCAGAAATATTTTTCGTATAATTTACTCGGATGCAAATTTAAGGGTATTGTTTGTATGATATTATTTAGGCACATTTTGGCTGTGACTCTACCAATTCATTAGAAAGAAAGTTCGTGAATCTTTCTAATGTAATGGAAAGATTTATAAATGCTTCTGTTTTATTATACTCATGGTTGACTTTAAATCTATTATTAAAGAGCAACGCGAAGAGTTAGAAAGAATAATGATGCATGAGCATATTATTGATCGCGAAGCATTAATTTATGCCCAGAAATATTTATCCTATCCGAATGTTCTCGTAATTACTGGCATTCGTAGATGTGGTAAATCTATTTTTTCTTATTTGCTTAACAAAGGAAAAATTTTTGTGTATATTAATTTTGATGATGAAAGATTATCGAGTATATTTGCTGATGATTTGGATTCTCTTCTTAGTTCAGCATATGAATTGTATGGCGATGTGGAATATATTATTCTCGGTGAAATACAAAACATTAAAGGATGGGAATTATTTGTTAATCGTTTACGAAGAACAAAAAAAATTATAGTTACAGGAAGCAATTCTAACCTATTATCAAGCGAATTAGCCACTCATTTAACAGGGAGGCATATAGATGTTAAACTATTTCCTTTTTCATTTAAGGAATTCTTATTATATAATAATTTCTCTTTATCTAAAACCTATACTACCAAAGAAAAAGCGAGATTACTTCAACTATTAGAGAAATATCTCTCTCTTGGCGGAATGCCCGAATCTTATAAGTTCGGCAACCAAATACTTGTAGGAATATACGAGGATATAATAACTAAAGATATATTGCTTAGGTATAATATATCTAAAAATGCGGAATTTAAGAATTTATCAAGATATCTCATAACAAATTCTGGAACTGAAATGAGTTATAGTAGGATGGGAGAAATATTAAATGTCGGACACGTATCTACTGTTTCTAACTGGATTGCATATCTTGAGAATGCATTTCTATTTTTTAAGGTAGAGAGATTTGATTTTAAACTTAAAAAACAATATTTATCAAATAAGAAATTCTATTGTATAGATACGGGTTTAATCAATAGTATAGGATTCAAATTTTCTGAAAATAAAGGGAGATTAATGGAAAACCTTGTAGCAATAGAACTGCAACGAAGAAAAGTGGCTGATAAGACCGAAATATATTTTTGGAAGGATGCCGGAAATAAGGAAGTGGATTTTGCAATTAAAAAAGACACCAAGATAATAGAATTGGTGCAGGTAACATATGTGAATTCAAAAATAGAAATAAAAGATCGTGAAATAGAATCGTTGCAGAAAGCAAGTAAAGAACTAAAATGCCCTAATTTGAAAATCATCACATGGAACTACGAAGCAGAAATAGAAAATATTAATTATGTTCCGTTGTGGAAGTGGCTTCTGAAGTAGTTTGTTGTTACCTCTTAATGGTTAAGAATCGTAAACTTTTTAAATTGGTGTTCTGGTTTAGAAATCATAAGCAGATGTTGATTTTTATATCAAAATGCGAAATATTTATAAATAAGTTCTATTTTAGTATAATTTATGATTGCATGTTTAACCTCGCTTAATCTTTAAATCTGAGCGATTTAAAGATTGTATGAGGTGGTTAGCATGGCAAGTCAATATGTTGGTTTGGATGTCCATAAGAAGACAATTTATGGATATGTTATGGACAAAGAGGGAAACAAACTCTTTGAAAAAGAGTTTAAAACAGATCCTTACGATATGGATCTGTTTTTGTTGAATGTTGTTAAGGATGATTCGATAGTTGCTATCGAATCATGTAGTTGTTGGCAGTATGCATATGATTATCTGCATGACGATGGATATACTGTTGAGCTAGCACATCCTGTTGGTATTGCTGCTCTAAAGAAACTTCGTAAACATACAGATCGGCATGACGCAATATTACTTGCAGATTTGCTCAGGACGAATATGTTGCCGAAAAGTTATGCGGCACCTAATGATATTCGTGTAAAGCGTCAAATAACTCGTCATCGAAGTTCATTAACTAATATTTTGAACGAAGTTCAAAATAAAATTCATGCAATACTTTTACGACATGGTTACGATGTGCCTTTTACTGATGCATTTTGCAAGTCAGCATTGAAATATTTGCATGATATAAACCTTCCTGCTTGCGATAGGCTGGAAATAGACCAATACATTGAAATACTCAAACTATTGGTGGTAAAGAAAAATGAGTGTACTGAATCAATCGAAGAGATTGCTTCTGATGATCCGGCAATAAGAATTGCAATGACCATGCCTGGTATGGGATATTTTAATGCTACAGCTTTTGTTGGTGAAGTCGGGGATATACGAAGGTTCGCCTCTGGAGACAAATTAACAAGCTTCACAGGAATCGTTCCACGAGTACATCAATCAGGAGAAAAAACAACTTTTGGTTCAATAACAAAACAGGGAAGCAACAATTTGCGTCACGTAATTATACAGGCCGCAAATGTTGCTGTACAGCACGATAAACTTCTAAAAAAAGTTTATCTCAAATTCGCACACAAAGGACATAACAAGGCAATCGTTGCCGTCGCTAGAAAAATGGTGACGTTGCTTTATGTTATGTTAAAAAATAATATAGAATATCGCGCTCTGCAAATACATAAGGCATCATAGGCTCACCCGCAATCTCATTGCACCGCACACTTGCGTGTGTACGTGCGTTTTATGATTGGGTTATGCCTTGCAGCGACGGCAATAATGCACTATAACGTGCGGATAGATGAATGTCGCAAAAAGCCTTTATTGCAAAAGAGAAACAGTAAAAAATATAAAATAAGCGAGGTTAAACATAGATGAGATTTGCCAAAACAGAACTTTTAGTGTTGAAGAATCTTGGGAAAAGCATAAATGAAATAATAGTGGATGTTGGAAAAAGCAAGTCACAAGTATATAGGGCTGTCAGTTCACTGAAAAAGAAAGATGCAATAGGGGAAGGGAAAACGTTATTGCCTAAACACTCACACATATTATTATTAGTTAATATATTAAAGAAAAATTCTCGATTGGTGAATATCTTAAATGATTCGGCTATCGATTTCCTCGTATGCCTGGATAAGCCTAGAGCTGTTTCTGAAGTCTCGGGGCTTATTGGTGTAAAAAATATCACCTTATACAAAATAATAGAAAAATTGAGAAGATTCAACATATTAAGAAAAGAGAATTCAAAATATTCGATAAACCCTTTGTTTAATGAATTTGTAGAACTTACTGAGAGTATGCATACATATAGCATGAATGTCGATGAAAGAATCCCGCTCGGTTCAAGAATATATCTGAAGAATCAAAAAGAGATATTATTCTCCAATAAATCAATTTTAGATGCGTCAATTACAGCATTTTCTAGATATAATGATTTTGGGATAACAGTGATTACTAAGGATACTTATTATTATATGCCAAAAAAAGTTTTAGGCATAAAAGAAATTTTCATTCATTCATTATATGTTGCAGAGAAAGAAAAAAGCTCAATCATTTTAGTGGCACTATTCTATTTAAGGAATAAACGGAAATTATCCGGAATAAGGCATTTTGTTCTTGATAGCCTAAGAAAAATATTTAATGGAGAAAGAATTCCTGATTATCCTGTACTTGAAGAACTATTGATGAAGGCGAGGGAATATGATATCAACATTCGAGACATTAAAGAAACTTTTCAATGAGATAGATGCTGTTCTTGATAAGAAAATAAAAATATATATTTTGGGTGGAGCAGCGATGATGTATCGTAATCTAAAGGATTCCACTAAAGATATTGATGTAGTTATGGGTTCTGATGCTGACGTATTTGAAAAAGCGCTATTGAAGATTGGTTTTAGAAAGAAAAAGATCGGTCTGGAATATCAGAAGATGAACATTAGTTATATACTTGAGAGGGCGGATTTTAGGATTGATCTGTTTGAACATGCTGTCTGTTCAAAATTATTCTTATCTAAGAATATGATTCGGAGAAGTGAAAATACACTCGAATTACCGAAATTGTCAGTAAACATTTTAGCAAATGAGGATATATTCTTGTTCAAGACCATAACAGAAAGAGAAGGCGATATGGTAGATTGTTCATCATTAGCGAAGGGTGGTATTGATTGGAAATATCTGCTCAAAGAGATAAGGTTTCAATGTGCCCATGGACAGGATATATGGATAACATGGATTGCTGAAAGAATAGATTTATTGGAAGAGAAAGGCGTGGACATTCCTATAATCAATCAACTCCATAAACTAGTTGAAGAATACTACAAGAAAAGATTCTGAGATAACTGTTGTCACTATCAGATGATTAAGAACCGTAAACTTTTTAAATTGGTTGTTCTTTGTTGTGTTTTATGGTTAAATTGTTGGAGAAGATTGTTGATAAAGTTAGTAGGGCTGGAATATATTTGTTTGCTGCGTTGCAATTAGCTTTGCCTATGAAGTCTTTTGCCGAGGATGTTTCTTTGTCTGGCAGGGTTGTTAATTCTCAAGGTGTTGGACAAGCTAATAAGAATGTTGTTTTGTTTTTGAATAATAATGATAAGAAGCTTAGTGGTGTTACTGGTGTTGATGGTGTTTATGTTATCCCTTTTACTCCTTCTGGTATTAGGCACGAATATTTTTTGCCTGAAGGATATTCTGTTTCTAATAATTATCCTAATCCTTTTAATCCTTCTACTAATGTTAATATTACTCTTCCTGAACGTTCTAGGGTTGAGATGAAGGTTTATGATATGTTGGCTCAGGAGCTTGGTGTTATTGTTGATGAAGAATTGTCTGCGGGTGTGCATTATTTTCGTTTGGATTTAGAGCATTTGATTAATGGCAGAGATATTGCTGAGGGTGTATATTTTTCTAGGACTGTTATTGATGAGCAGTATGTTAAGGTGAATAAATTATTATTTTTAAGAAATAGTCAGCATGCTGGATCATTCAGTGAAGTTTCTAGTAATGGTTCTTCTAGTAATTCTTTTGGTAAAACATCAATAGAGGATATTGTTGATTCTTTGCAGGTGTCTGGCCGTTCTATTCTTCCAAGATCTAAAACTCTTGGAACTGTTATTTCTGGTAATACTGATTTGGGTGATGTGGTTGTTGATTCTGCTTTTAACGTCGATGGTCGATTGATTTCTACTATTAGGTATGATCAGCCTAATAATCATCTGCCTAATCTTACGGTGATTATTGATGGATATAGTGCATTGACTGATTCTCTTGGCATGTTTTCTGTTCAGGTTCCTGTTGATAGTCATGTTGTTGAGCCATGGTTTAACCCTTGGGATCGTAAGATGGATATTGTTGATCCAAGTATTTGGACTAGAAAAAAACTTATCTACATAAGAGGTGACACAACCGATGTTATTGAAGACGTATTAACACGAGATGAATTCCCGGATAGTGTGATGAATTTCTTGAATAAAATATCAGATAGGCAATATAATGGTTTGTATAATGTTATTATTCGTTTTGTTGATAAGCCGATTTTTTATATTGTTGCTGATACAAGTATTGCTTGGGATAAAGAATTTTATAATATTTGGAGTAATTTTATTAAGGGAGTAATGAATAATGTTACTAAGAGCAGAAAGTATCCTAATGGTTTTTTGGAAAATGTTATTGTTAAGACTGGTCTTAATCCTCCTGCTGATTGGACTCCTGGTTATTATGTTATTGATACTAGCTGGACTTATGGTAATGCTGTTTTGGCAACAAGTATATTTACTGTTCATCCTGATGGTCAGCCTTATATTCCTGTTTATGCTAGGACTATTGTTGGTATGTATCCTACTCCTATGGAATTTTGGTATATGAAAAAAGCTTTGGGTCATGAGATAGGTTCTGGCCTGGTGTATATGCCTACCAGGTCTAATGATTTGATGAGTTGGTATAATCTTGGTAATCCTAATTATCCTGATATTACCAATCCTACTAAGACTGATACTTTGATGCTTCGTTATATTTTTTCTAGAGATATCGGTGTTGATTATCCTGATCTTGATTGGGATAGAAAGCGTTATGAGTTATATTATCCTTAGTGTTACCCTTTTTTAATGGTTAAATTTTTAAATTGTTTTGTTTTTGTGTTTTTTATGGGTAAGTTTAATGCTGTTGTTTATTCGTTGAAGAAGTTTGCTGTTGGCGTTTATGCTACGTTGCAATTAGCTTTGCCTATAAAGTCTTTTGCTGGTGATGTTTCTTTGTCTGGCAGGGTTGTTAATGATCAGGGTGTTGGGCAGGCTAATAAGAATGTTGTTTTGTTTTTGAATAATAATGAGAAGAAACTTAATGGCGTGACTGGTGCTGATGGTGTTTATGTTATTCCTTTTACTCCTTCTGGTGTTAGGCATGAGCATTTTTTGCCTGAAGGATATTCTGTTTCTAATAATTATCCTAATCCTTTTAATCCCGCTACTAATGTTAATGTTACTGTTCCTAAAAGATCTAGTGTGCAGATGAAGGTTTATAGTTTATTAGGTGAGGAGTTGGGTATTGTTATTGATAAGGATTTTGATGCTGGTGTTCATGGTGTGAATGTTGATTTGGAGCATTTTAATGTTGCTCAGGGTGTATATTTTGCTCGTACAGTGATTGATGAGCAGTATGTTAAGGTGAGTAAATTATTATTTTTAAGAAATAGTCAGCATGCTAGAGCATTTAGTAATGATATTGTTTCTAGTGGTGCTTCTGGTTCTTTTGGTAAAACATCAATAGAGGATATAATTGATTCAATGTATGTTAATGGTCGTTCAATCCTACCAACATCTAAGTTTCTCGGCGTGATTATTTCTGGTAATACTGATCTCGGTAGTATTGTTGTTGATTCTGCTTTTAACGTCGATGGTCGATTGATTTCTACTATTAGGTATGATCAGCCTAATAATCATCTGCCTAATCTTACGGTGATTATTGATGGATATAGTGCATTGACTGATTCTCTTGGCATGTTTTCTGTTCAGGTGCCTGTTGATAGCCATGCTGTTGCTCCGTTTTATGGTATGAGTCCTTGGCATCGTAAGATGGACATTGTTGATCCAAGCATCTGGACAAGAAAGAAACATCTATATGTCCGTGGAGACACCACTGATGTAATTGAGGATGTATTGACAAAAGAAGATTTTCCTGATAGTGTGATGAACTTTATGAATTATATATCTAATAGAAATGGAACAGGGGGATATGATGTTCTTAAGAGATTTATTGATAAGCCTTCTTTTTATGTTGTTGCTGATACAAGTATTGCTTGGGATAAGGAGTTTTATGATATTTGGGGTGGTTTTATTAAGGGTAAGTTGAATGATGTTTTGACAGGCAGATTATTCCCTGAAGGTTTCTTAAAAGATGTTATTATAAATTCAGGCACTAATCCTCCTATTCAATGTGATGAAAATAATGCTGTTTATACTATTACTCCTGATGCTGCGTATGGTAATGCTGTTTTGGCGACTAGTCCTTGTGCTCGAGGCCCCCCCCCGATGATTATATCGTGTATTACTAAGGTTGGAATGTATCCCACTCCTATGGATTTTGATTATATGAAGAGAGCTTTGGGTCATGAGTTGGCTTCTGGCTTGGTGTATATGCCTAATAGGTCTAATGCTTTAATGAGTTGGTATAATCTTGGTAATCCGTTGAATCCTGATCCAACTAATCCTACTCAGACTGATTTGCTTATCTTGCGTTATGTGTTTTCAAGACCTACAGGAATGGATTTTCCTGATGTTGATTGGGAGCGTTCTCCTAAGAATCCTATCAGTGTCCCATAGTTTCTTTTATTACTTTGTAATGGTTAAATTTTTAAATTGTTTTGTTTTTGTGTTTTTTTATGGGTAATTTGTTAGATGATTTTGTTTATTCGTTGAAGAAGGTTGCTGTTGTTGCGTATACGGCGTCGCAGTTGGCTTTTCCTGTTTTTGCTGGTGATGTTTCTTTATCTGGCAGGGTTGTTAATTCTCATGGTGTTGGTTTGTCTAATAAGAATGTTGTTTTGTTTTTGAATAATAATGAGAAAAAGTTGAATGGCGTGACTAATGCTGATGGTGTTTATGTTATCCCTTTTACTCCTTCTGACGTTAGGCACGAATATTTTTTGCCTGAAGGATATTCTGTTTCTAATAATTATCCTAATCCTTTTAATCCTGCTACTAATGTTAATATTACTCTTCCTGAACGTTCTAGGGTTGAGATGAAGGTTTATGATATGTTGGCTCAAGAACTTGGCACTGTTGTTGATGGAGAGTATGATGCAGGTGTTCATGGTGTGAATGTTGATTTAGAAGATTTGGTTTCTAGTCCTTCTCAGGGTGTGTATATTTTAAAGACTGTTATTAATGATGCGTATGCTAATGCTAAGAAGATATTGTTTTTAAGAGATTCTCAACATGCTGGTAGTTTTAATTTTGGTGGTGTTTCTTCTAATAATTATTTTTCTAAGGTTTCTTTGCAGGATGTTGTTGATTCTATGCATGTTAATGGTAGGTCTATCCTGCCAACTTCAAAATCTCTTGGTGTGATTATTTCTGGTGATACTGATCTCGGTGATGTGGTTGTTGATTCAGCATTCAATGTTGATGGAAAGGTCATTTCTACTATTAGGTATGATCAGCCTAATAATCATCTGCCTAATCTTACGGTGATTATTGATGGTTATTCTGCTGTTAGTGATTCTCTTGGTAATTTCTCTGTTCAGGTGCCTGTTGATAGTGTTGTTCCTCCTCCTTTTTCTGGATTGTCTCCTTGGCATCGTAAGATGGATATTGTTGATGAGAGCATCTGGACTAGAAAGAAACACATCTATATCGATGGTGATACATCTAATGTCATTGAAGATGTCTTGACAAAAGCAGACTTTCCAGATAGTGTAATGAACTTTTTGAATGAATTATCGTGGAGAGATAAGGGAGGATTGTATGATGTGATTATGCGTTTTGTTGATAAGCCGATTTTTTATATTGTTGCTGATACTACTCAGGATTTTGGTAAGAATTTTTATAATCTTTTATCAACGTTTGTCAGAGGAACATTGAATGACCTTACAAAAAGTAAAAAATATCCTCTCGGGTTTTTAGAGAATGTTGTT